>JGI24004J15324_10000481_pt1 | contig 16164 bp, 26 predicted proteins | sample LinPmetageLP32_FD_15324 | JGI IMG/M metagenome (IMG submission 15324)
TCTCGCATGATTTCTTCGGAGATAACTTTCTTCAATGTTGACGCGTCAAATTGTCGAGACTCAAATAAGGATTTGATGTCTTTGTGTTGAAATAGTAATTTCGCTAATTCTTTTTTGTTCATTTTATTTCTCCAATGTTTTTTTAAATATTTCAGTGAGCTCCAAGTCCGTACCAGCAACGCTAGGATTTTGACTTAAAGCAACACTAAGTGCGGCGGATTTCATTTCCTTAGACATTGTAGATTCTCCCAAATAATGCTGTAATTAGTTTACTTATCTACAATGTCTAGTCCCATTTTACTAATTTTAGACATGTTTTTAATCATTTCACCTAAACTTGGGTCAATTCCAATGAGCCAACCCATTATGCACACATTCGCCATCTCTTCATTTGAGAAACCAGCAGCCGCTGCGCCTTGGGAAGCCTTAAGCAAATAGTCGAAAGCCTCAGCAAACTTTGGGTCTTCTTGACAACGTTCTATAATCTTATCCATTAATTCTTCATTCATTTTAATTCTCCTAAATATTTTCCCCATGTTTGAGGTGTTTTTTTTGATCCATGTTTTCTCATCATCCAAGCTGGAGAAGACCATAATCTCCAGTTTGGCTCCTGTGGTGTTCGCATTATATCCATATACGCCTCAGAAGGCGTTTTATCACCTTTCTTTTGATTACAAGCCACGCAACACGTCGCAAGGTTTCCCCAGCTCTTAGGACCCCCTCTTGACTTCGGAGTCACATGATCCAATGTAAGTTGATGTTTCATAAATCCATTCCCGCAATATTGACATTCATAATCATCTCTAAAAAATATAGTCTTCCTCGATGGAGGTACTTTGAAACCTTGTTTCCTGATATAGCTATTCAAAACAACGACACTTGGAAAACAAAAAAGGGCACAAGCCAAATGAGGGTAATCCTCAACGACTCGCGCCCTACCGGAGAACACCAATGAAAAACCTTTATATGCATCGACAATCGCAATTGGTTGCCAAGATGCGTCTAACTTTAGCGTGTATAAATTGTTCACATTTTTAACTAGTTCTTAGTTAATAGTTTCGAAGCTGCACCTTCCTGTGGAATTCTTGAATTGACGATATCGCAAAGAGAGAAGTTATCAACAAACGACTTAAGTTCCCCAAAAGCCTTTTTAAAGTCAGGTTCCATTGTAACCTCTGTTTTTCCACCATGACCATGGATTGCGTGGACCTCGCCAATATTATCGTATACTGTAACTGTTGGATGTTCAGATAGCCAAGTTACTGCTACCTTTCCATTGTCGAAGATAAAGCCTTGAGCTACCCTACCGGTACCTGATACTCCGGACTCATCTTGCGTTCTGTTTAAATAAAATATTTTCATAATCAAATCCATTCCATATCATCATCAGACTCTTCTTCGTCCGAATACTCCACGGGAGCAGGTTGGGAAAATTCGTCTTGTATCTCACCTTCTTTTAAATAGTCATCTTGGACCAATTGATGCATATTGGCTATAAAATCAAGAACAACCATGATTCCATCATAACAAGAGTCTTCTAAAGGTTCAAATGTTAAAACTGATTCTTCAACTCTAATAATCAAAGATAACTCAGTACGTACATAAACATTTACTTCCTCATCGTCTTCAGTGTCAGCATCGAAATCTTCCTTGCTTCTAATAAAGTGAACTAGGCGTTGTGTATAATAACGATCCTCATCTGGGCCTGATAATCTTAAATTGATACCAAACTTTAGCATGTCGTCAAATCTTCCGTCCATTCTACTCTCCTTGTATTTGCTTTGTGATTTCATTTATGATGCCCACAGTTTCTTTTGGACCTGTCGTATTGAAAGATCGAGGCTCGCATGCTTTATGGATCTCATAATCATTTCCATTGGGAGATAGAGCTCGATCGCCAACAAACCAAACATTGCGACCGTTAAAATAGCGAAGAGCAAATGTCTTATCCCATCCAGTTGGATATATGTCAAATGAAGTATCGCCGCCGAGTTTAACTATGATATTATCAAGTTCTGCAGAGGTAAGTTCTCTACGAATCTCATATAAATTTCTTTTTCTGAAGTTGAACTTTCTATCATAACTCATAAACTTGCTTCTTTCTTCACTATTCGCATTGCGTCCTGATGGTGACCAATTGATCATAGATCCTCGAGCAGAAATAAAATGTCCCGCTAAAGGAATATCAAGTTCTGATGCTTTCAACTGTTTGACTACGAGAATTTCCATCAATCTTCTCCAAGCAACTTTTCCAAGTTTTTGTTGCATTGAAACTTCCTTAGTAAGTTCAAAATCCTGTGTTGAGAGTTTTGGAGGAGCATAATATTTTGTTCCATTGCAGGGTAGAAGGTGGAGACAGTAACGAATAGAACTATTCAATAGGGGACTCAACTGTTCTTTTAGATAATCAAAATCAGAACCTGTGACAATGCCGATATCGGCATATTGACTCAATTCTTTTAGAGAGGAGGACAAAATAGTAGAATCAAATTTTTGTCTAGATTCTGTTAAGGTCCCATCCATATCAAATAAAACGATGTTCTTATTCATTACTGCTCCGGCTTCAAAATGTGTGTGTTTGTTTGTGTACTACTATTATACCACATTCTGAACGGACTGTCAACCGTAATACGTAAGTTTTTTAAAAAATATGAAAAACGAGAAAAATCTGAGCATATTTTATTTATATATAATAATATAATACTACTCTAATATTCTTCTTTAGTATTCTTTATAGTATTTCTTGTATAAATCAATAAAGTAATCATAAGGAACACCTAATACAGAAGCCATATCTGCTTTAGTACTACAACATGTTCTTACAAATAACATACAAGCATCTCTACAGACATTGGGCATTGTATACCACAAAGGAAAGTTATATAACTTACCTCTCATCATCTTGGAGCTTTGTTCTAACTTTATAGCTATCAACTCTTCCAAAGTTAAATCAGAAACAATGTTTAGAAAACCCTCATTAATTCGACCTTCTTCTCTCATAGATAAAATAAATGATTTTTTTTCTTGTGTTTCCCTTGACAAAGCTGTTCCAGTATGTTATATTATAAGAGTGTAGTGTAAGTTTGTTGTGTTATTTTTAGGAGGATATTTTTTATGTTGGATCTTCAATATCTGGCTGTTCGGGGTTGGAGGAGAGTTCTTCTTCATACTTGTCAAGTAACAATTTGTTATTATACAATCCCCATTTTTTGAACATTTCTTGATCTTCTGGATTATTCAAATCCAAGTAAGCATCCGAGAAATATGATTGAACTAGATTGAATGCATCAAAAGCTTGGTTTCTTCCAGTCATGTCTCCTTCAAGACCGCCTGAGAACTCTTTTCTTTTTTCTTCATCATCTGATTTCTTTGCAAAATCTTTTTCTGCTTGAGTTTTGTTTTTGATTCTTTCTTTCTCATCCTCATCTTTCAAATCATCAGAGACGACATCAACTTCCTCTCCATCTTCTTCGATATCAATTTCGATTTCTTTTAGAATACTCTCGAGAATTGATTCTTGAAGATTCTCTAGATCGTTTAGTCCATCCTCAATAGCATTGCCCATCTCATCAGAAGTAACATCCTCTGGTGGAGCTTCTATTTCTGTTGCAGCTGCAGCAACAGCCGCAGTATCAATATCTTCAGCCTTTTTTCCTTGAGCACTGAGTGCATCAAGTTCATCGAAGAGTCTCACCATCGCATTTAGGAAGTGACTACTAAAAGAATCTCTTTGCTCATCGGCAGTGGTTAGTTGTTGATACTTTGCCTTAATTGATGGTTTAGCTTTTCTTAAGGCATCACGCAATTTATTTATACCGGTATTTGGATGAGGGTTAGCCATGTCCTTTGCTTCGTAAAGAGTTTCTAAGATCATTGTATCTTTAGTCTCTCTAATTAAAGAACGGACCCATTGTCTGACCTGCTTTTCTTCGTTTCGTTGTTCAACAATTGGCTTAACCAAGTTGTCTCTGACAAACTCTCTAAGTAAGGTTTCTTCTTTGCGATTCATTATCTGATCCTTTTGTTTTTCAAAAATATTTTTTTAGCTTTAGAGATTTTTCTAATTGCTTCTCTAAGTTTGTCTGGAGTACTGGTGCCTTCTTCCATCTTTTCACACTTGCATTCTTCGGGCTCGCACTTTGCACATTCCTTACCTTCACTAACATCATCATCTCTCTTATGTGAGCCACAATTAGATTCGTCAAGTTCTTCGTTTGTAGAATTGATTATTGCTTTTTGCAGACCATCATCTAAATCCTTTTGCCCACCTTTTAGTTTGGGATCATCATCATATTCAGAAGTCTTATCTTTTAAGATTCCGAACTTTTTCATGAGAAGTCCGTTTAATTCGTTATTTTTCCATTCTTTAAGTGACATGTTTTCATTTTCCTTATTGTATTTTTTAGTATCTTCATACTCTCTCATCGTAGCATTACCTTCCAGCATAGCTTCGTGTTCTATATCTTTTAAGTCATCGTTTCGTAAATAGTATCCCGGTCCGTTATAACCACCGGTGTCCAATCGATCCTCTAAATTTTGCCTATGATGTATTAACTCGTGAGCAATTGACCTCAACATGTCTTTCGGATGTCTCCCATCAACGAATATATGTATTTCAAGGCTCTGAGGGTCGTAGTAAGCCGTTTTACCAAGTACATTAGACTGATTACTAGGTTCGGAGTCAAAAACCATTGTAGGTGCCTTCTTGAACCCGTATTTGGACGCAAAAAAGTCGTACATTTCATGTATATGAGCCTCAAGGTCACCTAAATCGTGATTGGCAGGGTTTTTAATTGTACAGTTCATACTATAATTAGTCTCTTTTTAGGCTTTTTTTCAATGAAAGTAGTGGTATAAATTCATACTCATTGCTTCCAAAGGGCATTATTTTGGCTATTAACACGATATTGGTGAGCCTAGTTTCCTCTATTATCTCCAATAATAGGCCCTCTTTGTCTTCGAAGACGTCTTGATCGAGGTTCCAAGCCCATGAACTCCAAGAAACGATGTCCCCAATCTCCAAATTAGCTACTCTTGACGACCCAAGTGCGCTATTTTTCATCGATTTGAACTTTTTTTCGTCTTTTATGATGATTTTCTTGCTCATTTTATCTAATATTCGTAAATATCGCTTCCAATTGGCTTTAAATCAATCATTTCTATTGCATTCGCAGCAGAAGGATCCATTTTATCCACCATTTGACCATTAACTTGGTCATATTCGCCTTCTTTCATACCATATTCGATATAATGCTTCACTGTTTTGATATAATCAGCTGCTTTGGTGATTTTTGCTTGCACCCATGCCTCTAATTGTGTATCATCCATCAACATTTGCTCTAATTCTGCTGAATATTCAGCAATTTGAGACAATTGTCGCTTAGCCATCTTGCCTTCCATGTCAATATGGTCCATCGCACTGCCGACCATTGCATTATCACACTCTTCCTTGATTATTTGGATCAATTTTTCTTTTGAAATCTTCATAGTTGTTGTTACCTCATATAAATTAAACTTAATAGAGCAATGATCGACCACTCTGGACCGAAAAAGACTCCGATAAACAACATAAATAGCATAAATACTATTGTTTGTACTGCTTTTGCTATTAGATATTCTTCATTTAACATTATTCACCTCCGCCGCCACCGTCGCCACCAAAATCTCCACCGTCTGAATCGCTGGAATCATTGTGAGAACCGCCATATGGCCAATAGGAGCCCACTCTAGCTGTAGATTTGCGAGATTTTCTCTTCTTTTTGCGTTTCTTACGCTTCTTCTTCTCATCGAGATCGGAAATGATGGATATTTTTATTTTTTTTTGAACTTTTTTGTCATCTGACTCTTCAAGAGCCGGTCCGATACCTCCACCGGGAGCACCCGGGGGTGCTGACTTGCCTTTTATAGCTTTCATATTCTTATATGGAGATCCATCAGACTGCGGGCCTGTATTTAGAAGTTGATTCGCATCACTGGTATAACTTTTTAGCTTAGAAGAGTCTTTTTGATAGTTCCTTTCTGAGAGAATGTTACTTCTAGGCTCGTATTGATACGATTCAATCATCTCTTGCTGATGTTGCAACATGTTTAATACGTTTGTAAGGTTTTGAGTTGCATTACCCTTGCATTTCCGAAGTACTTCTTCGTAATCACCACAGAACCAGTCAGAAACTTCCCATTGCAGCTTGATTATACCTTCAAGCATGTCCGATGGTTGACTTGTTCTACCAAAAAAGTAGAAAGAATCCTTCGTTACACCCTTCCATGTGGTTTCGGTCTTGTCAAGGAACTTAACTTCTTCGACTTCCATGCCCAATTCTTCTTTAACTTCACGCCAAAATGCGAAATTTGCCTCTTCACCGTCTTGAATGTGTCCACCGGGTGCATCCCATTCATGGGAATCGGACCTTTGGGCTATAATAATCTTGTGATCCGAGGTAATAATGACCCCTTTTGCAATCGCAGCAATGTCTTTCACTAACTCCTCAGGGTCTTTTACTAAGATATTGAAGTTTTTGTGGAGGTTCTTGTAAGCCTTGATGGCCTCTCGCTCAGCTGGGTCGTCATCATAGTGTAAAGTGGAGCCCAGCTCATACAATTTCTGAGCTTTTGGCTCGCCGTTAGTGTAGAAGACACCATCAACTTCGATTTTTAGGTCTCTTAGTAATGATTTTACCGAAGACTCAGGGTTTTCTAAGTGATTTTGTCGAGATGTAACGATAAAAACTGTCTTACCTTCTTTCTTAAATGTTTTAATTCGCTTAATGATCTCCTTGTTGATGCCTCCGAACTGATATTGCTCTTCGCCATCGACTGTTTTGTTGGAAAAAGACTTAACAACTGTGTTGTCAAAGTCGAAAGTTACCACATCGCCATTCCGGCCGTCCTTTAACTTCCCCATTACTTCAAATAATTCTTTCATATCATACCTCCTAAGTATATTATACACTATTTTCGAAGGTTTCGCAGCATTTTCTTTCGAAATTGTTGAATTTCTTGAAGTTTTTCGTCTATAGCTTCTTCTTTTACCTCTTCTGTCTCTTCTTTCATGACGTTTCTCAGACCTTGAGCCTTGGAACGTTGAACATGACCCCAATGATGTGCCTCCCCGGAAGATAGGGATATGGTAATCCCACCTTGTATGCCTTGAGTCGAGAACATTTCGACAAGTTCAACGTTAGGAAGGTCGTCAGGATGCTTAGGTGGACTTGCTGCAGCACCAGCAAAGCCAGCAACATCACCACCACCTGCAGCACCCAACGCAGAGATCTCTTCGAGCTTCTTTTTGATTTTAATTTTAATTTTCATGATCACACCCTCGAATTAAATAGTGCGACACGAAAGACATAAGCTCGTGAAAGAGATTTCGCCAAATTTTTTTCACTTCAAACTCTAATTCACGAACTTAATACGATTTTCGGACACACTATATGAATATTACTCAGGTTCGCATCCCCAAGTAGAATATCCAATCTCTAAAGTATCACCTTGTTCAGGAGCATCCTCATAAGTAAACACAACAGCATTTAAATCTTCATCATATTCCCAACCAGATGCAGCTAATTGTCCATTAATCGACACGCGAAGCGTGTCGAGGTGCGGATCGTCGGAATCTAGCTCAAAAACAGTTTGTATTGAAACTTCTAGTGCGATCTCTTCCATCTTTGTACCCCAATCTTCACCACAGATGCTCCACCATTGCGATCCATAGTGCTGCACAACGTCATAATAGCCCCAACCGGGTTGAGTGTTCCACCCAGTGCCTGAAGGGCATCCTTGCGGCACATCTCCGATGATCGCATATGGAATAAACTTGCCCGGCTTTACGGAATCAATGTCTCTAATAAAAGAATTAACAGTAATAGTCGAGTTGTCTGGCTCATCAGACAAAAAAATCGCGATAAGAGTAGCATCGGGCCTCATCCATGTTGCACACTCGCCGGCAATCATGCAATCTCTTAACATCTGCAATCCTTTTTCCCATCCAGATCCGGTAATTCCGATAGAATTGATCGCATCAACGGATTCATCTAATGGGTTTGCAGAATTTCGCGAAATTAGTCCGACTAACTCAGGCGAATCAGTTGTAATAAAAGTAATTTGAAAATCAGGTGAATATGATAAGAACACTTGCATAAAGTCGGCCATATTTTGACCAAGCATACTTTGATAAACAGACATTGACCCTGAATTATCAATAATCCAAATAATATCGACAATTAATTTTGAATCTTGAATCCAACGCTGGGTCCTTTCGTTTGACAACACTGCCGCTCCTTCTGCTGTAGCATTGAATACCGGAGTCAAAGGGTCGCTTGAAGAAATGTCGTACATAGTAAGGTCGTCATCCGTATCTAGCGGAATATAATTCGCAAAAAATTCAATTCTTGCTCCTGGAGCCAGCACCCATGGGAATATTGGTAGTGTTCCAAAGTCAATTGTTATATCTGGCGGTACGGAAGCCATAATATCGATATCATTAATAACCAAATCAACATTTCCGTCATTCTGGACCGTGATTTCAGTTGTTGTATCACATCCTAACAAAGGGTTCCCAAAATCAAGCGCTGAGGGCGTCACATTGATCACTGGGGCATCACCATTCCCACTTAACCAAACGCCTTCAGAAGGCAAGTCTTCGCCCTCTAAATAGATATCTAAGTATCCTTCGTTGTGCTCCAAAGTTCTTGGTGCATATCCCACTTCAATCTGGTGCCAACCACCTGACGGAACTGTAAATCCACTCTCATCAACAGAATAATTTTCTCCGTCAATATCTAAATGGTCAATAACAAGATCTGCTGAGCCTCCGTTCGCAATCGTGACGGTCATTGTATCTGACTCATGCCCCGAAAGTAAATGTCCGAAGTCCAATGTGCTTGGTGCGACGATAATCTCTGGTTGTTTAACCTCATTGATGGCGATGTCTGAACATGCCCATAGTAGCGCTAATAGTAACATAATGCGATCCCTCCTTAAAGTAAGTAGGGGTGTGAAAGTCCTGAAAATTTTTTTAAGAATTTTTTTAACAACCTTTCTTTGAAAGTTCTACAACGCCGGGCCTATTGGGGAAGTTCGATTCTGGGAAATTTTGTAGAGGGTATAAATGTACCTCGCTGCGCTCGTGGGCCAAAACCTATACGTAAGTACTTATTTCAGCGCTATACTCGACCCCGTAGGGGGAGGGGGTACACACAAAAATGCCCACGTTAAAAACGCAGGCAAAAAAGCAAAGGCAACAAACTTTAATCGTTGGCGAGATCAGTCAACCATTGTTCATCCAATTTCTCCTGCATCTCACACATTGTTGTGAACAAGTTGTGTCTATCGCAGACACCTTGAGCCATTCCGTCTTCATCACAATCACCCAAGATAACCCAAGCCCCGTGAACCAGCCGTGTCAAATCCTCACCCTCACCCGCCCAGTCGAAGTCCCCGAGCCCGTAAGCGGGTATGACTGCGATCGCGGCCTTGTGGATACTGTTCGCTACAGTGTTAGCGATAGGATTGGTAACGAAATCGGAACCCAATTTTTGGATGCAAGATCCAATGGTGTCCAACCTCTTTACGAAGTTGAACAGGTAGTCGTAGTTCGAAAGGGTAGCAGACTTGGCAGCTGACTCTACTAAGATTTGATTGGCGTTGTAACGGATTGAGTTGATAAGTTGTGCTTTCTTGTTCATGGTTGATCTCCCGATCGAAGTGGAAACAACATCGTTTCCATAGTAATAATGTAACCCGTTTTGATGTATACGTCAAACAATTAGGGTAACTTTAACGGACACAATCTGTCCGAATGGAAATCTTTTTTTCTCTTTATAGTTATGTAAAGTAATAGAGCCGGCTCCAAAGACCGGTGCTACCGGCCTTATAGGACGTTCTACATCATCGGTTCCACCGACGCTTTCTCTGTACCATCTTGATGTATGCTGAACGTCCGATAGGCTCGACCTTATCAGACCAGTCTACACCTACGGTTTTCTCGAGCCACCAGACAGGCAGGTCAATAGGTTGAGCGTGAGATAGGCACCCTAAAAAATAATCATCCCCAGGGTGTATCGCAACACGACCCCCGTGCAACGTCGAACGGCTCGAGAGGATAGAGTGAGGAACCCACGTTACAACATCGCCAATAGCGACCTTGTAGGCTTTCGGATACTTACCTGTCTCTGTCTTGTATGATACCGAGCCGTTGCGATTGATACGACCGTACTGGCGTTCCCACTCTACCGATGTTTTAGACCACGCTACACACCACACTTTTACGGTTGATCTCTTCCACTCGGTACGCTCTACAAACTCGCAAGTATCGGACATTAATTGCCATTCATATTGCTTTGCATCATCGTCTATAGCCTTGTATTTCTCGGCACTGTAGTGTTCTGCTATAACCTCGAGAACCTCGGCTACTTGAGCGTTGACGTCAGTCATATCGTAGTCTTGATAATAAGGGGTGACCCGTAGGGTTCCGGTACTGTCGATGTGATAGATGGTACGAGTGTTTTCGTCCACTGCGAAGATTGTGCGAGCACCGATTTTCACAGCACTGTAGCCAAAAGTCATATGGATCGAAAGAGTATCGTTGTGCTGGACTATCCATTTTGCCTGACCTCTCGAGGTGTTCATCATAAAGTCTCGAGAGATACGGTGTTGTAGAATGAAGTCTTGTGCGAAGTTAATCACTCGGTAGATTGGGGTATGTAGACCACAGAAATTTCTGTTGTGGCTAGACTCCCCATACTTACGGGACTTTGATACAAGTGAGTCAACAGAGAAAGATGGTTTGAAAGCAAGCATTGAGGCTCCTAGGGTGCTGAGATTTTCGATGGTCTGGAAGGTACAAAGAATAACGTAGGCAATCGCCATTGTGTAGATTGCGATGATACCGATGGTTTGAAGATTTTGTTTAGTCATTTGAACTCCTTGGTTATACTAGTAATGTATCACGTTTGGACGGTGTTGTCAAAACAAAGGGCTACCTTTTCGGTCAGAATATGTCCGAATGGAAATCTTTTTTTTTCTCTTTATAGTTATGTAAAGTAAGTGTCTCGGATAAAACAAGAGCCCTACAACGTCGGGGCTACCGACATCATAGAGCCTTCTACATTCCCCTAGGGCTCGAGGGTTTAGAACTCTCCATCTTCACCGAACATTTCGTCCAACTCGTCTTGAATGTCGCTCGGTACGACCTCATCTTCTAACATCGCATCGGCCATTTTCTTAATAGCCGACTGTTCTAACGCTTGTTGCTTACGTCGTTCTGAAGGGGATAATTTAGGGTTGGCTACCTCTTTGTATAGAATGGGCGTTGAACCTGTAATGACGTTCGGTGAAAACGTCATACATACCGTTGTGTCCGAGATTTCGGGAAACATAGCATCAACAGCATTTTGAACCGACTTTGGTAGTTGACCAGTCACATCGGACTTGTAGACACGTTCGAACGTTGCGATTGTAGACTGAAAAGAACGTCTAAGGCAATCGTTCAACATCGCAACTTTCTCGCTAGCATCGAATATATCGGAACCATCGTGGTTTTCCCACATATAGTCTTCATTGAACTCGATTATATCGACTAATAGATTTTCATCAGATAGGCCCATTACCCGTCCCATACCCATAGAGGTGGGTAGTAGTGTACCAGTGGTAGGGGTCAACGTTCCGTTCTTAAGGCGTCTCAGAACGACTGGGCGACCTTTCACATAGCCGTCAATTTGAGTGGTTCCAACGAATGTTGGTTCTGAGGTTCCAACGATTTGGTTAAGGGTTGTAGTTTTGTAAGTCATGTGCTCTCCAGAGCGAGGGGTTTGTAGAACAGAATTGCTCTCTTGTATATAATGTAACACGGGGTGAATGGGTTGTCAAGTATTTTCTCTTACTCAAACGGTCAATTTATGACCGTTGTTCTCTGATGACTGCATAAACTGCATCCTTGATACCCAATTCAGTCATGAGGTTATAGAGTGCAACACTGTCTTCACAGCAACGTTCCATGTATCCCCACATCTTTCGCTTAATAGCGTCGGTGATGTCGTCATGGATTTGATTAAAGGCAAGGACGCACTGTTCGACTAAACGGTCGGTTGTCTCGACCTTATCGGTTCCTATGTAAAGTGCTGAGTTTCTGTAAGAGTAAACGAGAGATTGGAATTTTACGAATTGGTTGATAGCCACGATAATTGTCCTAGGACTGAGGGGTTAAAGAGAACTGAGTTGTTCTGTTGTTTATAATGTAATCTGTTTTGGATGGTTTGTCAAATTATTTCTGTTACTTAAACGGTCATTTTCTGTCCGTTTCTCATAAACTCTTGCCATTCTGGGTCATCATGGATGATGCAAGCCAAATCAATCAAGTCGACTTGCCACACTTCGACGATGGTATCGGACATCTCACCACGTGTATATTTTCCTTTCTTCATAAGTCCGATGAAGGATCTCGCACCTCTCTCGAGTCTCTCGCTGTAAGTAAAGATTGAGTTGGACTCGGTTAAGGGCTTGTCGTAGCCGATGTAAGGTAGTTTTGTAGTCATGTTAAGTCCTTGTTGGATGGTTTCTCTCTGTTCTCTAGTAATGTATCCCGTTGTGGATAATCCGTCAAGGCGATGAGGTCACTTTTTTTTGTGTTATCGTGGGTAATTCCTCTATGTCCTCGGGAGCTGGGGAAATGTAGAGGGAAAAGAAATTCCATTCCACCTAGAGGAAACACCTCTAATAGTTATGTAAAGTAAGTGAATGTTGCATATGCAACATATCATTTAAGACCTTAGAATCATAGTTATGTAAAGTTTATTATGCTGCACGTGCGAGATCATAGTTATGTAAAGTAAATTGCTGTGATCGCAATAGACCGACTTAATGAATGGTAGCCTTAAACCGTAGGTTTATGTGGGTACGCCCGTAAGAGAGAGCAATTAAAAATTGCTGTATGTGCAACATGTATGCTGTTCATGCAATATGCGTCCACTCACGTTGCCACATCACGGGGGTATATGTGCCCCATGTGTCTTGTTGCGAAAGCAACACGAGGAAATACGCTCGGTACAATGGGGGATGTGCGCCTATCTGTGCTCGCATGGTCGAGACCCTTGTAACAACCACCAGTCCATACTTGCTATGAGTGTATAGGTTGCCCACACAAGGGCGTGTATTGGGAATCAAAGTTTGCTCTGTTGATATAGTAGGTGAGTCCATTGTCTATGCTCCTTAGGCCTATACGTTGCTCGGATAGAACCACGATGAAGATGCCCGTGCGTTGAAAGTGGGTGTGTAATGTGCCTATAGATGGGTTCATGTGGTACTCTCTCGGTAGTGGTGGGGTTGTTGGGGGGTAGGGTAGTAGGGTAGGTGTGTAGAGTGTAGGGGAAAAGGGATAGGGTCTTAGAGGGGCAAGGATGGGTCTGTACGCTCGTCTAGGTGTTTGGGGCCGTAATGGTATGGGTATGTGTGCTAGGATGCGTTGTATGTGCCTTGTTGTCTCTTAAAAGGGGTTCTGATACACCCATAAACACGGCACATTTCCACCAATGAAGTATCCTGTGGGTATTCCTCAAACATCAATACTCCATCCATTCTAAGAGTTCGAACCAAAGCCCTATTTCTGAGGATTAAAGAAAAGGTTCTCTAACGCGCTCTGAAGATCATCTGAGACCTTTTCTTTTTTATTCGTTGGTAAAGGTTGCATTGTTATATCTCCTGTACCTACACACAACTGTTGGATTGTAATCCAATCGTGCTCCTTTACCTTTGGAAAGAAACACATTGCTAAACCTCCGTCCTTTCTATACTGGATTGTTACTATCGTTCCTTTACCATACTCTATGTGGTATACTGTATCGTATTGCTTTGGTGAGTTGTTTAATGTATTCATTTCTTCTTATCCTTTGTGTTCTCTTTCGGTGTCGTTACTTTCGATGGTTTGTGTTTATTTTTTTTATGGTCTCGGACACATGGGCTATTCGCATGTGGTGGGGTGATGAATATGTCCAGTGCGAATGGGCTTGTGTGTAGTGTCGGCGTTGTTGTCATATTTTCTTTCCTTGTCCAATAAGTAGGGAATGTATATCGCCATCGCCATGAGGTTAACGAGAATAAGTATCAATGCGTTCATAGTGGTTTCCAAAGTTTATTGTGTGGTGATTGTTGAAAGGTTGTGCCCACGTTCGGGAACCAATGATCGGTTTCTGATAAACTCATGACTTTTAGTCTGACGTATGAATACCCACTTGATGGGATTTCAACAACCATACATATGACTTGAGTTCCAACGTTTGTCGATTGAATGAGGTCGCCTAGTTTTGCTGATTTGAGTTCGAATGATTGCATGGTGCGTCCTGTGTTGATGGTGTTGGGGTTGCGTTGATGATTGCGATGATGGACAGGATGGCGATTGCAATGAGTATCCAACCCATAATGTTTTCTTCTTTTTCGTGGGTCATTTGGTTTCCTCTTTTTCGTGGGTAAAGATTGTTTCTTTCACTAACTCGCCCTTACTATCGTAGAGACAAACGGACGTGCTAGCAACGATGGGTAATCCTGTGGAATAAGATGTAAAGGTGACGCGTTCGACCATCCATCCGTTCGACAGGTTACACTCAACCGAGTTGTCTCTGTGCTTTACGGTCTCGATGGAACCGTTGTTGGACACTCGTTGTTCGTGCAACAGTTGGTCGAAAGCGTCTTGTATGAGTTGTTGTTGGTTCATTTGGTTTCCGATGATGATGGGTTAACTGGTGTGTAGTTCTCAACAAAGTGGAAGATGTCGCAACCATGGTTTTGGTGACTGATTTTTGATGGGGAATGCAATTCCACCGTGCAACCCATGCTGTGAGGGTGTTTCTCAACGACTGTGGCTTGGATGCCCATTGCAAGTGGGTTGGTGCAAACGAAGGTCTGTCCAACGATTGCTTGAATTGCTTTTACTACGGTCTGTTCTTGGTCACTAGTCCAATTCCACATAGGTGGGAATGNTTGGGCGATTTGNGTAAGGGTCATGCTATTGTCCTGTGATTGGGCATCCACTGCCTTTAGGGTCTCGGATACACTGGTTGTCTCGTTAAGTTTTCTCTGAATGTCTGCTAAGGTCATTTTGTCTCCCGACGTTTGGGGTTCTTCCCCGTTCTCTAATAAGGTATCACGTTTGCTTTCACTTGTCAAGTTTTTTCTGTTACTTTGACGGACAGTTTTTGACCGTTTGTGCTACTTGCCCCAACCGTTCGGGTTTGCTCGATCAATTCGGACGTTGGACTCATAACTGACTTGAGAGTTGGGATCTCTTGAGACCACGATTGACCGACACGTTCGGGAATCACGTCATCACGCAACACTTGGATCTCCACAACGCCGTTGTGTCCGAATGTTGTTGGTGGGTCAACCTTTGTTATCATCGCTAGGAACACACCTTTGTGGCTACGTCTGCAAACTACGTCACCAACGGTGAACTCGTGACTGGGCTTGGTTTGATTGAATGTTTTCATTTTGTCTCCCGACGTTTGGGGTTCTTCCCCGTTCTCTAATAAGGTAACCCGTTTGGTTTCGCTTGTCAAGTAATTTCTGTTACTTTGACGGACAGAAAATGTCCGTTTATGCTAGTTGACTGATGTATTGGACATCGTTGATGTATTGGATGCGCTCTGTGATTGCCTTGTTCTCGTCAAGTAAGTCCACAAGGTCTCGACAATTGCGCTCGAACTGGGCGTCTGTTATGTAACGAGAATCGGTCTTGGTTATGAACTCTCGTATCCCAAAAACTCGATTAAGGTTGACCTCTTGTTGCAAAGCAAGTGCGCTACACTCAAGGTCATCGGGGTTGGTGATGTTGATTTCTTCTTTCTCATAGTCGCCATAACCATCTGATAATGCGTGGTGTAAGTGGTTACTGAACCAATCAATCGCAACCGAGTCACCCATGGGAAACTCGATAACCATTGTGAGACTTAGCCCTGTAATGGCGACCTCGTACGAGTGAGTTTGTGGTGCATGGTCGCTGTAAGCGATAAAGCGTGGTGGGTTCGCAAGTCTATTGTAGGTATAATAAGGTAATGTGTATTCGATGGTCTCGACCTTACCATCATCGTGTGCTTTGAGGATGTAGTCGATAGCATCGGTCTTGGTGTCGAAAAGGCGAATGAAGGATTCAAGGTTCATTTTGTCGGTCATAGTAACTCA
>JGI24004J15324_10000482_pt1 | contig 16152 bp, 16 predicted proteins | sample LinPmetageLP32_FD_15324 | JGI IMG/M metagenome (IMG submission 15324)
AACTCAGACACTCTGATTCAAAAGAGCCTTTGTTTGCCATAAACTTTGTAGCTGACGCCTGGCGAGACTTTGTTGACAAGTTGCAAGAACTAGCAGAAAAGGGGATATTGGATCCAGACGGACCTTATGCCAATCTTATAGCCAAGAAGTCCTTTAGGAGTGTGACTGCTGATTATCATAGGTATATGATTGATACAGTTTACCCTCTATTCACAGAATCTTACCTTGGGACCTTCAATCTAGAGAACAAAAGAATAAGGGATGTGGATTCATTTTTAAAAATATTTACTAATTTTGTTAATGAGTACGCCAAAGTGGTAGGTCCCATAACTGTATCTGGGTTTATTGAAAGCACGTTTTGTTCTCCACTAAATAGTGGTTTGGTGATAAGCACAAGCGAAGATGATCACAATATTGATTTTACAAAATCTGAAAAGTATATGTTGGATGAGAACTTTGATCTTGTTTCTTCTATTGCAACTTATTACGGATTTGGTATTGATCAAAATGCGCCCTGGAGATTTGTTGCAGATCTTTCATCTCCGGCTATGAAAGAATATATGAGGGGCGTTGAAATAGAGAGCTTTGATTTAGGGAACCAAAACGATACAGATGACTGCGACAACCCTTTTATCCCAGATGATTTTCCTGTTATAGACCCATTTGGTTACTCGGCAATACCGGGACTAGAAGATATTGTTAGACACGCTGTGGGATATAATGAATATCGAGAATCCTTAGCCGGTGTTGAGGATGCCGAAACAACTTTCAAAGTATTTTATTCAACAGCACACACAGAGGTGTGGCGCACTGATATGGATATCATCAAAGTTTATTTCTTAGACTTCTACAATTCCCTAGTAAACCGTCAGCCTAATGTAAGTGTTCTCATCCCAGACGACACTGGAATATGCCTCAAGTCTCGTGTTGAGCTTATCAATCGTCAAGTAATGTCGTATAATAAGTTTAAGCAAAATGGAGCCTATGGTGACAAATGGAATTTAAAGTGCTACTATCTTCTTCGAAGAATTGAGAGAAAGATGAAACACTCAAACAAGTTTGTCAAGGAAANNCTTAAAGAACTGATNAACGTTTATAATTTTGTTAGTGGTAACACCGATAGAAAATATCTGCTGGCGTTAAAGTATCTACAGCAAGATATCCTTGAACCAATTACAGCCTCTTCCTTAACGCTTGACACAGTTGGCGATATAAATAGAGTATAGAAAAAGAGTAAAACTTGTTATTTCAAACTTTAGATGATAAGTCAGAGTGCGTCGGGATTTATTGCGACGGGCAATTAATATTTGACTTAGTGGATTTTCCTGAACAGATCTCTAGGACGTGGAAATACTCTTCGTACTTACGAGATATAGAAGACATAGAGTATGCTAGTCTGTACCTTCAGGGACAGGACATACAGGATGCTATCCCAGAATATTTGAAAGATGACTGGGAGGATACGTCGGACAAGATCCGTGCGTTCCACAGGTCACTGCAAATATCAAAAGTAAATCAGTTTGAGAATTGTTTTTTTGATTTGGTTCCACAACGATTCCTGGTTGACTTTTGTGAAGTCAAGAACGATATTACAGATTACATCATAAAAAACATTGACAGGCCACAAAGATATGACTATCTTCTTAAGGTGTGCCAAATGCTAGAAGATATATCAAATAGAAGGCTAAACATAAATCTTAAGAAGTTGAAATCCTACCCAGAGAATAATATTCTAAAAGACATTTCTACAGGGAGCAGGTTTATAACTTATAATCAGTTTGGTACAAAGACTGGAAGATTAAGCACAGCTAAGAAGTCTTTTCCAATCCTAACGCTGAAGAAAGACTATAGATCAATTATAGAGCCGGTCAATGACCGTTTTCTGGAGATCGACTTCAACGGGGCCGAGGCTCGTGTTCTTCTTGGGTTACTGGGAAAACAACAGCCTGACCAAGATGTTCATAACTTTCACCGGGATGAGGTTTTCTCTGGATCATTAACCAGAGAACAGAGTAAGACATCTTTTTTTGCGTGGCTATATGGGGCCAAATCAATCAACAATAGCAAAGAGGGCGATGTACTCAAGAGCTTCTATGATAAAGAAAATGTTGTCAATCAATTCTGGGATGGGACAACAGTAACAACATCTTTGGGTAAAGTTATAAATGATGTTGACAGACATCACGCACTGAATTATATTGTTCAATCTACAACTGCTGAACTCACTTTGTTACAAGCTCTTAAGGTTGACTACCTATTGAGGACTAGGGCAAAAAAATCATTTATCTCTTGTATTATTCACGATTCTGTGGTTATAGATTTATCCGATGAAGACTCTCATCTTGTTCCATCTATAAAAGCTTTGATGAGTTCAACAAAATTTGGTGTGTTCAAGATAAATACTAGTATGGGTAATTCCTTGGGGAATTTAAAACACTATGAAGAATAAAATTATTGGCTTAGGAAAAGTCGGCTGTGGTATCGCCACAGAGTTTGAAGAATACCCAGAGTACCGTGTGTATAAAATTGGCACAGATTTAGAATCACGAGGTAACTTTCACACTCACTTAGTAATTGAAAAGCAAGAGAGTATTCAAGACTATGAAGAGAAGTTTGATTCAATTGACGCAGAAGCTTATCTAGAGACGATCAAGCCAACTGATGAAGTTTTGTTTGTTGTTGAGGGTGGGGATCCAGTATCAGGAGTGATCCTAAGTCTTCTGGAGAAGATAAAGAACACAAGAATAAGCATCCTATATGTATGCCCGGACCCAGATGTTAGTTCTTTGGTACAAATGAGAGATAGTAAAATAGTTTTTAATATTTTGCAGGAATACGCTCGCAGCGGTCTTTTCAAGAGGATGTATATTTTCAATCGAACAAAGGTAGAAGAGTTGATTGGGGATGTGTCTATTGCAGAGTATGAAAAGAGCGTTTATCATTTCATAGCATATATGATAGCTATGACAAAGTACTTTGACAATTCAGGATCTGTACTTGAGAGCCGAAATGAACCAGTGAATATAGCAAGAATATCAACTTTTGGAGTCACTTCATTAGACAAGCGAGCGGAAATTCGTTTTCTTTATCCGATAGAAGAAGAGAAAAATGCACACTTTTATTTTGGCATTCCTGATGAAATGCTGGCTACGGACAACGAATTGATGAGAAAGATTAAAACGCAAATGAAAAACTTCTCAAAAGAAGGAGTAGATACGGGCTTTTCAGTTCACGCCACGGATCTTGAGAGAACTATAGTACTGTGTTCGTTCCATGCCAGTAAGATTCAAAACTAAAGGCATAGACCACCCGTCAAATCGCATTTCTCAACCTACTTATATAAGCAGCTAACTATTATAGTTATTGTAGTAGGAATTGGGAATAGTATAAAAAATGAACAAAACAAACTCAAGAGGAATATTATTGGCCTCTTTCATCACATCAGATTCTGAAGAAGATATCCTAACAGAAGTAGAAAACATAGCTAATACTTTCTACCTTTCCAACAATATGATATTTCTGTTGAAGATTACTGATGCGCCCGAGAAAAAAATTATAACATACAACGCCCTCATAGAAAAAGGGAAACCATTAAATACACGATTGTTTACGATGCGTGTTCACAGAAAAAAGAACACAAATACTTTATATACAATAAATGCCTTAAACGCTGCGGTCGCCAAAGATAATAATGGTAAAACAGGGAAACACTTAAAGCTTGACTGGGAGCAATACAGAAACTCAATAATGTTATTGACGGGCTCAGAATTAAAGACACGCCCAGTGGAAGTCTTGAGGGTGTTTAAGGTCGAGACAAGTGAAGAACCCGAAGAATAGATGTCGGATAAATATTTTAGTGCCCTTGTAGCATTGCTTTACTTCCCAGTTTATTGTTCTATATTGTTACTAGACAAAATCAGGGAGAATGGAAATGACACACGAAGGGCTGGCAGAAGAATTAGTTAAATTAGCAGAACATCTTGTGGGTGGCTACGGGATGTTATTTATAGTTGCTTTCCTAACTTTTATGTTCAGAGATTTTGTAACCAATTTTGCTGCTGGACTTAAATTTATGTTCGGCTCTGATTTCGATGTAGATGATTTAGTCTGGATCGCCGGAAACAAAAAAGCCCGCATCGTTCGTCAGACTCCCACAAAGACGGTCTTTCACTTATTAGAGTCTGATCGCAAGCTCGTGGTACCGAACGTTGACCTTTATAAGCTAAGGGTAGAAAAAGCCTTGTCGGGCGCTAACGAAGGCAAGGACATTTAATAAAAACATCTTAAAAGCTTTACACCCTCTCCCAATGTGGTATAGTAGATACACGGTCAACTAACCAGTAAAGGAGAAATACAATGGGTATTGACTTGAGCAAGATGAGAGCAAAGCACGCTGCTCTTACGACCAGGGGAGGCGACTCCTCAGAAAACTATTGGAAGCCAGACGAGGGCACGCACCAGTTGCGACTAGTATGCCCGCCAAACGGCGATCCATTCTTTGAGGCATATTACCACTACGGCATGGGTGCCGAAGGTAAGACTACTGTCCTCAGTCCACGCACTAATGGCGATCCCGATCCCATTGCAGAGTGGGGAACCAGTCTTTGGAACGAAGGCACTGACGGCTCAAAGGAAGCAGCAAAACGCTTCTGGCCTAAGATGCGAGTGTTCGCTCCCATCGTCGTCCGTGGCGAAGAGGACAAAGGCGTTCGCTGGTGGGGCTTTTCCCGCACCACCTACCAAGCACTACTTGATGTAGTTCTTGACCCCGAGTACGGGGACATTACCGATACCGAAAAGGGTACGGACATTCGCATTGACTACGGCAAGAAGTCGGGTCAATCATTCCCAACGACTGATGTGCGCCCTATGCGCCGCACCTCGCCCTTGGCGAAGACCGAAGAAGAAGTCAACACTCTTCTTGAAACTATCAAAGTCGCTGCGGATGTTTTTGATGTTGCCACTTACGACGCTTGCCAAAAGGTTCTTAACGATACCTTGGGTGAGTCTGACACCGAGACTACAACTACCTCGGAGTCTACTCGTTACAGCAACAACACCACGACCCCTGCCAAGAACACTGGCATGGAAGGCGTGGCGGATATTGAATCAGCGTTTGATGATTTGCTGTCATAGTTGACCAGCACCCGCAGGGGGGCACGGGGTTACAGGTGCCCCTCCCTATGGAAATGGAGATTAAATGGGAAACAAAGCTGCAAATAGCCTTGTAAGTGACTTGCGCAGCGAGTTAAACAAGGCAGCTAAAGAAAATATTGCGTATGATTTACACGGGGACAACCCCACGGATGTAAAGACTTGGATTTCAACCGGCTCAACTCTTTTGGATTATATTATTTCCAATCGCAGAGACGGCGGAATCCCAGTCGGCAAGCTCACCACAATTGCTGGCGAGTCTGCCAGCGGCAAGAGTCTTGTCGTCACTCAAATTCTGGCTAACACTCAAAAGATGGGAGGGGTTGCTGTTTATATTGATACAGAGAACGCAGCCTCTCCAGATTTTATGGAACAGCTAGGGCTTGATACAAAGAACAACTTTATGTATGTTCAGCCCGGCACGATTGAAGAGGTATTTGAAACTATTGAACGTCTCATCGGACTCATCAGGGAGAAGGCTCCTGATAAGCTAGTCTGTATTGTGTGGGACAGTGTTGCTGGTACGCCAGTTAAGGCTGAGATTGAAGGGGACTACGACCCCAACAGCCGTATCGGTCTGACTGCCAAGGCGCTAGCCAAGGGTATGCGGAAAGTAACAGAGACACTCGGCAAGGCTCAGATCGCTATGGTTTTCACCAATCAGTTGAAGACCAACATCGGCGTGATGTTCGGAGATAACCGAGTTGAGCCGGGCGGCAAGGCTTTGCCCTACCACGCTTCCAGCCGTATCTGGCTGACCCAGCACAAGGGAAAAGCCAACGGTCAGATTCTAAACGAGAAGAAGCAGGTCATTGGTTTCCACACCAGTGCCAAGACGATGAAGTCTCGCTTCGGGCCATCACCAAGGAGTTGTCAGTTCGATGTACTGTTTGACCTTGCTAACGATCGAGTAGGAGTTGACGATGAGGGATCATGGCTTAGTGCTATTGCTGGCACACCCGGCTGTATTCGCAGTGGCGCTTGGTATACTATCAATGTTGACGGGGAAGATAAAAAGTTCCAAAGTAAAGACTTTTCAAAACTTCTAGAAGATTCTAAATTCAAGGAAAAAGTTCTTGACATCTTAGAGGATGAGTGTAGAATAGGTAAGAAGTAAAAGGTGTATCTATTATGGAGTACGACCCGACAAGTGAGATCCGCAACAAGTTTCTCAGGCTGGCTCTTCGCCGCATCGACGGAGAAGAATATAGTCAGCACATTCAGCATCGGCACGCTGCTGTTATTGTAAAGGCGGGAAGAGTTCTATCTGTTGGTAGAAACCGAAACAAGACACACCCAGACTCTATTTTATATGAAGACGGCGAGCGAATCCTTAAAACTATCCATGCCGAATTTGATGCAATTTCTCGGGTCAAGAACAAGAAACAATTAAAGGGTGCCACCATTTATGTAGCACGCATCGGTCGCAGCGGTGATCCGGGGATGTCTTGTCCTTGTGATATGTGCCAAGGGCTTATTAGTAAATATGGCTTAAAGCGAGCAATTTTTACGACTGATTATGGAACCGGTATTTTAGAATTTAGTGGAGAAGAGCTATGAAGAGATTGTTAATTATCGATGGACAAAATATGTTCATCCGTAACTACGTTATGTCCCCTCAACTAGATGNCAACGGTAATCCTATCGGGGGACTGACTGGTTTTATGAGATCATTACAAAAAGAGGTTCGCCGAGCAAAACCTGATAGGGTGGTGGTTGCTTGGGAAGGACCCGGAGGCTCGCAAGCCCGTCGAGAGAAGAACAAAAATTACAAGGTCGGACGCAAAGCTCCTAAGCTTAATCGGGAGTATGAGTTTGCTACCCCTGAAGCTGAGCGAGAAAATAAGTATGAACAAGTGATCCGGCTTACCGAGTATCTAGAAAACTTGCCTGTGCTTCAGCTTTCTGTAGAGAGCGTAGAGGCTGATGATGTGATCGCTTGGTTATGCCATTGTAATGAATTTTCTGATTGGCAAAAGTTGATTATATCTTCTGATAAGGATTTTATCCAACTTTGTGATGACAAGACTGTTCTTATCCGCCCCGGAAAGAACGAAGAAGTTCTCAACAAGAACAATATAATAGAGCAATATGGTATCCACCCACGTAATTTTGCTTGGGCACGAGCAATAGTAGGCGACAAGTCGGACAATATTGATGGAGTAAAGGGACTTGGATTAGCTACTGTGGCCAAAAGATTTTCCTTCCTTTCAGAAAATAAAGACTATGGGTTGAGAGATATTATTTCACACGCAGAAAATAATAAAAATAAAGTTAAGGCTTTTCAAAAAGTTCTTGAAAGTAAAGAAATTATTGGCTCAAATTATGAAATTATGCAGCTATATACCTCTGCTATATCACCGCAAGGAGTCCGCAAGTTAAAATATGCAATTGAGAACGACGGGGTTGATCTCAATCGCACCAACATTAGGACAATGCTCCTCAAAGATGGGATTGGCACTTTAAATATTGACGAGCTTATGTTGATGCTCAACTCTCATAGAAAATAAACGAGAGTTTCCCTTCACATTTTTCGCATTTAGGTTATAGTAAGGAATAAGGAATTAAGATGCCCGAACAACAATATGAAACATTTAGCAAGTTCGGAAAATCTTTTCAAGAAAAACTCGTAAAGAATATTTTATTTGATCGTAACTTTGCGAATCAAGTGGAAGAGGTTCTGGATACCAACTATCTGGAGCTAAAGTATTTACAAGTCTTTGTTGACCTGATGTTCCAACATAAGCAATCTTATCCGCACCCAACCTATGAAGCAATGGTTTCAGTTGTGAGGACTCAGACTGAGGATTATTCAGATAGTATCGTCAAGCAAGTCATAGATTTTATGGCTCGCATCAAGAGCAATGCTATCGGTGATGACGATGAAGAGTATGTCAAAGAGAAGTCCCTAGACTTTTGTAAGAAGCAGAAATTAAAAGAAGCTATCCTCAAATCGGTTGACCTTCTTCAGTCCCAGAGCTTTGACCAGATCCAAAAGGTCATCAACGAAGCAATGAACCTTGGAGCAGACAATGATCACGGACACGACTATCATGAGGATGTGCTCGACAGATTTGAGATGAAGATGCGCAACCCAGTCTCTACACACTGGGATGAGATTGATCTTATTACTAAGGGCGGTCTTGGCAAGCGAGAGCTTGGCGTAGTGGTTGCCCCAACGGGTGCAGGTAAGTCTATGGCTCTTGCCCACCTTGGTGCAATGGCTGTGGTCAAAGGTAAGACCGTAGTCCACTATACTCTAGAGCTTGCCGACACAGTGGTCGGCCAACGCTACGACTCCTGTATCACTGGTATCGAACTAACAAGTTTGATGTCTATGAAGGATTCAATTGTTCAGGCAGTGGAACTTATTCCCGGACAACTCATTATCAAAGAGTATCCTACCAAGTCAGCCTCTACCCGCACAATTTCAACGCACCTAGAGAAACTGAAACAAAAGGGTATCAATCCCGACATGATTATCGTGGACTACGCTGACCTTTTGAAACCAACAGCATCTGGATTCAAGACTCAGGAACTCCGCCACAGTCTCGGCAATACCTATGAAGAACTACGAGCTATCGGTCAGGTGTGGGACATCCCAGTATGGACAGCATCTCAGACAAACCGTAGTGGATTGAACGCTGAGGTCATCACGATGGAAGCTATCAGTGAAGCATTTAGCAAGTGCTTTGTAGCTGACTTTATCTGTTCCATCTCTCGCACGGTTGAGGATAAGACTGAGAACAAGGGTCGTATGTTTGTAGCCAAAAACCGCAACGGTGTTGACGGCATTGTCTACCCAATGGAGATTGATACCTCTAGGGTTCACATGCGAGTGCTTCCACCAGATGAGCACTCTACAATTGATGCCGTAGTAATGAAGACCAAGCAGGAACAAGATGAACACCTTCGGAAGAAGTATAAAAAGTTCAAAGCAACCCGAGATAAAAAAGCAGAAGACGCCCGCCAAAAAGCGGACGATAAAAAAAAAGAGAATGACGAACAAAGAAGCCTCAAACAAGGCTTACGAGATTTAAAACAAAAACTTGAAAAGGAGCAGGCAGCATCATGAACGACACAGACTTATCAACTAGCATTCTATCAGACATCACGGTGTATATGAAGTACGCCCGATACTTGCCTGAAAAGCAACGCCGTGAAACTTGGGACGAACTTGTCGCTCGTAATATGGAAATGCATATGAAAAAGTATCCCAATCTCAAGCAAGAGATTAAGGACAACTATCAGTTTGTGTACGACAAGAAGGTCCTCCCTTCAATGCGTTCTATGCAGTTTGCAGGCAAGCCAATTGAGATCTCACCCAATCGTGTATTCAACTGCGCTTATGCTCCCGTAGACGACTGGCGAGTGTTCGGTGAGATTATGTTTTTGCTGCTCGGCGGAACAGGCGTCGGCTACTCTGTTCAGCAGCATCACGTTGATGAACTCCCTGAAATTCGGAAACCAAACCCAGAAAGAACCCGGAGGTATTTAGTAAATGATAGTATTGAAGGATGGGCTGATGCAGTCAAGTATCTTATCCGCAGCTACTTCTTTGGTGGCTCTAAGCTACGATTTGATTATAGCGATATTCGCCCTAAGGGTGCTCGCCTTGTAACCTCCGGCGGCAAAGCGCCCGGACCTCAACCACTTAAGGAGTGCCTTGTAAAAGTTGAAGGTGTTCTGAACGAAAAGGCTGATGGCGAAAAGCTGTCGGCCATCGAGGTCCACGACATTGTATGTCACATTGCCGATGCTGTGTTGGCTGGTGGTATCCGTCGTGCTGCTTTAATCTCTTTGTTCTCGGCAAGTGACAACGAAATGATCTCTTGCAAGGCTGGCAACTGGTGGGAGACTAACCCACAACGAGGACGAGCCAACAACTCTGCTGTACTTTTGCGGCACAGAGTGACAAAAGAATTCTTCCTAGACTTGTGGAAGCGAGTTGAAGCATCAAATGCCGGCGAGCCCGGCATCTACCTGTCCAACGATAAGGACTGGGGAACCAACCCCTGCTGTGAAATCGGTCTACGACCATTCCAGTTCTGCAACCTTACAGAAGTCAATGTAAGCAACATTAAGGGACAAGATGATTTAGAAGATCGTGTTAAGGCTGCTGCCTTTATTGGTACACTTCAAGCAGGCTATACAGACTTTCATTATCTTCGAAATGTTTGGCAGCGAACAACGGAGAAGGATGCCCTTATCGGTGTCTCTATGACCGGGATCGCTTCAGGTAGAGTACTGGAAGATGATATAGATTTGGCATTGGCAGCGAAAGCGGTGAAGTCTGAAAACGCCCGTGTTGCTGAGGCTATCGGTATCAACGAAGCAGCCCGTACAACCTGCGTAAAACCAGCAGGGACAACGAGTTTGACTCTGGGAACTTCCAGTGGTATCCACGCTTGGCATAATGATTATTATATTCGCCGAATCAGAGTTGGCAAAAATGAGCCAATTTATTGGCACCTAGCAGTTCATCACCCTGAACTGGTGGAAGATGATTATTTTAGAGCGCACGACACAGCTATAATTTCTGTGCCACAAAAGGCACCAGCTAATGCTATTCTTCGTACAGAATCAGCCTTTCAGCTTTTAAGAAGAGTAAAGAAAATCACTCAGGAGTGGGTAAAGTCTGGACACCGATCCGGACAAAACGGACACAATGTCTCAGCTACAATTTCTTTGCATAGTAATGAGTGGACCGACGCTGGTGAGTGGATGTGGGACAATCGTAAATATTATAATGGCTTGGCTGTCCTGCCTTATGATGGGGGAACTTACCAGCAGGCACCATTTGAAGACTGTTCTCGTGAGAAATATTCTGTGATGATGGAGACGCTAAGTGGTGTTGACCTGACCAAGATTGTCGAGGAGGACGACAACACCGACCTCAAGGGTGAAGCAGCCTGTGCTGGCGGTGCGTGCGAAATTATTTAAAGGGAAACAAAAAGTATTATATAATGTAAAGAGGAAAGGAATCTATTATGGCTACCCTGAACTTTATTATGCCCGATGATTTGAAGGAAGGCTTTTGTGAACGAGAAGAAAAGCAGCCTAAGAACAAGCACACTTGGTTGCCCTCGGGCCAAACACGAGCGATTGTTGGTGATGAGATAGCACTTGAGTGTTATTGCAAGCACTGTAATATGCGTGAGTGGACCCAAACTTCTCGCTTTGAATTTGAAATGCTACAAGACTATTGGAAGGAACTAAGATGAAACCATTGAATCGCAGACTACTTATTGAGATAATTAATGAGGAGGCACAGCAGGGTTCTTTTTTTGTTCCCGTGGAAGATAAGGTCGAGGAGTTTCAGACAGCCAAGGTTATCTCGGCTGCCGAAGACTGTTCAGTGGACCTGACTGGAAAGAAGATTGTTTTCCACGCCTATGGGATAGAGAAAATTAGAACTGGTGGGGAAAATTATATTTTCATTGGAGAAAATCATCTCATCTGCGTGGAATAATATGAAAAGCTTTATTAAAGGATGGAAGAGTTTTATCAACGAGTCTGGCTTTAGCCGGATCAAGAATATCTTACAGGGAGAAGTTGCCTCTGTAGATACGGTCGGCTTTCTTACAGGCGAAAACCCAATGGCTCAGAAAATGTCATCCAAAGATAACCGCAACCTCAACAAGGAGTTGATGGCTTGGATGCGTGAGCGAGGCTATGGACCTATCCGCATCCGGGGGAAGTTTGGAAATAAAGAACGCTCTATGATTATCCCCAATATCACCCGAGAGGATATGGTTGAGGCTGGATTATATTTTAATCAAGAATCTGTTATCTGGGGAGAGAAGACAGGTGAGAACAAGTTTGTCTTTGAATATATCGAAGGTGATAAAACCATGCAAAAGAGAGACGCAGTCTTGTTTGATGAAGAAGTTCAGGCTCGTGAGGATTTCTTTTCCCAAGAGCGCCAGTCTGCTGGTCGCAAATTTTTTATCCCATTCTTCGATGAGCAATACGAGATGGAAGAGGGTTTTGAATCTGATTACGACTTGCCTAGTTTAAGTGAAATCCAGCGACAACAGAACAAGGAACTGATTAAAGAAATCAATGACAGGATTGGTTATACCCTAGAGGCACACCGAGCCCCTAAGTCTCGCTGGCATCACCGCCAAATCCTACGCCTCAAGCTTCGGGAACTAAAAAAGAAACTATGAAAAAACTAATCAAAGATTTTAAAAAGTTTCTTACTGAGGCTCAAATGTCCGATTATAACGCCAGCGGCGAAATAGTGCTTTATCATTATGCACCAGTAGATGAACAGTCCGTTATGGTTGATCCCAAATATTTTGCTGACAAAGCTAAAAGAAGTCAGTTTAGTATGAGAGAATACGAAGTAAGCCAAGTACCCAGAACATTTTGGTATGTAGATTTGGAGCAGAGAGAGATGCAAGTTTCCTCAGGACGCAATCTCTACCAAGCTACGATATCTGCTGGTGACATTTATGATTTCCGAAATGACCCTAAGGGTTATAAAGAAAAGCACAGCGACCCAGTCTATGGATTGCGCAAAGGTGTAGAGTGGAATGATATGTTGGAAGACATTCGTGAAACCTATGCCGGTATTTTTTATTCATTAAATAATTTTGATGTGGTATCTCTCTTTACTCCATATGAAGCTAACAGAGTACCCTCAGAGGAACAAGCCCAACTAGAGGGCAGATAAGAAAGGTAATACATAAAATGATGAGAACAGCAGAGTGCATAACCCCGCACCATCCTGATAAGATTTGTGATAGAATTTCGGATGCGATTCTTGATGCTTGCCTTGAGCAGGATCCCGCATCCCGTGTGGCAATTGAGAGTATGGGTGGCCACCGAAAAATTGTAATTATGGGAGAGATTACTACTAACGCAGTCGTGGATATACCAGAGGTTGTCAGGGGTGTCTATGATGATGTTGATCATATTGAAACTCATGTCGTTAAACAGAGTAATTTTATTTCTCAGGGTGTAGACACTGGGGGTGCTGGCGACCAAGGTATCATGGTGGGGTATGCCTGTAATGAAAATGAGTCTCAAATCCCACAGGAGCTTTACCTAGCCAGAGATCTGTGCAAGCTTCTCCATAGTCAGTTTCCTTTTGATGGGAAAACCCAAGTAACTTTGGACGACGGAGTTGTGACTGCTGTAGTGGCAAGTTTCCAAAATGCACCCAGTACAGAATTGTCACCTTTGGTCAACTCTTGGTTAAGTTCACTGGAGACAGAAAAGAATACTTCCACAAGTCCAGATGTAGAAATACACTGTAACCCAGCAGGTGACTGGGAAGTTGGTGGCTTTGATGCTGATACGGGACTTACAGGTCGTAAGCTAGTTGTGGATAATTATGGACCTAGGGTACCAATCGGCGGCGGAGCTTTTAGCGGTAAGGATCCGAGTAAGGTTGATCGCTCGGCAGCATATATGGCTCGACGTATTGCAGTAGATTATCTTGCTACTCATAATGCACAAGAAGTTTTTGTTTATCTTGCATATGCCATCGGGCACCCATCGCCTGTTCAAGCGACTGCAATCGTTGACGGAGAGAGCCTAGAGATTTCAGGTTATGACTTGACGCCTGAAGGTATTTCAAATTTATTAGAATTGAAGCAACCTAAGTATCGTCAGACAGCCGAGTGGGGACACTTTGGAAATGGTTTCGTTTGGGGCTAAAGCCCAACGGAGAAAATAATATGAGCGAACAAACTAAAGAAGCGGTTGCAGAAGAGCAAGAGGCACAAAAAGAAGCACTTAAGCCTAAGCCGCCTGCCCACCTTGCCCCACAGGGCATTCGCACCTTCACTGTGTGCCGCCGTTCGGATGAATCAGGTGTAAGTGGCGAAGGGATTGTTATTGAAGGTATTGAACTAGCAACTGGACAAGCAGTGGTTCATTGGCTTTGGCCACGGCCTCGTGGATCAATCGCTGTGTTCGATTCCTTTTCTGATTTTGTAAAGGTTCACATTGCACCACATCCTAAAAATGGAACTATAATTACTTTCGAAGACGGCGAGCAAAGATTCTTTGGAATGTCCGATCCTGCGGAAACTAAAGAGGAAGAGTAAATCTTTGACTACTTATGCTAATGGATAACCCTGTTACGGCAGGTGGCTGAGCGGGGAGATGGTGCCCCGCTCATTTTTTTCTTGAACTATTCAGAATCTCTGCTATAATAGTATCGCACCAAAATAGGAAGGTAGTCGATGACTAACCGAATTGAAAGCAAGATCCCCTTCGTGGGATTACATGCTCACTCAGGGCTCTCACCGTTTGACGGACTAGGAATGCCCGGCGAACATATGGACTTCGCCTTTGAAAATGGGATGAACGCCCACGCCCTGACCGACCACGGTCATATGAACGGGCTCTCGTTTCAGGTGGAACACTTAAAGAAAATGAAGGAGGACGGCAAAGACTTCCGAGCCATCTACGGATGTGAATCCTACTTCATCAAGTCCCATCGTAAGTGGCGCACGATGTACGAGGAGCACAAGGCTAACTCCAAGAAGCAGAAGAAGGAAGAGTATGGGATGGTCATCGAGGATGAAGACCGTCAAAAGAAGTTCAACCCTCTCAACAGCCGTAGCCACCTTGTGATGTTTGCCCAGAACCAGACAGGTCTAAATAATCTATTCCAACTGGTATCAAATAGCTACCAGCCTGAGAACTTTTATCGGTATCCTCGTATGGACTTTGAGATGCTGGACAAATATAATGAGGGGCTTATCATCAGCACCGCTTGTATGTCTGGTCCATTGTTTGGAGACTTTTGGAAGAACCGAGATAAGAGTCCAGACCATGTGCTGTCTGCAATGCGGGATACCATCGCTCAGTTCAAGGAGATCTTCGGCGACAGGTTCTACGGAGAAATCCAGTGGAATGATATTCCCGAGCAGCATCTTGGTAACAATCTTATCATCCAAGCCTGTATGGAAATGGGAGTAGAGGTCATCAGCACAGCCGATAGCCACTACCCACGACCAGAGCTTTGGAAAGAGCGAGAGATGTACAAGCGCATCGGCTGGGGTGGTAAGATCCCAGCGTGGGCTGAGGGCGGCAACGGTCTTCCTGATTCGGTTGATGAAGTGGGCTACGAACTCTACCCGAAGAATGGCGACCAGATGTGGGAGAGTTATAAGAGCTACTCCGCCAAGCATCGCACCGAGTACGAAGATACTTTTATCCGTGACTCAATTGAACGTACTCATCACATTGCGTTTGACCGATGCGAAGATTTCCTGCCCAACAGTGATGTTCGTCTGCCTGAGTTCGTGGTGCCCGAGGGCAAGACTGCTATTCAGGCTCTGACCTCTGACGCTTTGGCGGGAATGAAAGAAAAGAATATCACAGACCCAGAGTATGTGGACCGTCTCAAATATGAACTAGGCATCATCAAGGAGCGTGGGTTCGCCCAATACTTCCTGACGATGAAAGCCATCTCGGACAAGGCCCAAGAGGAAATGCTTGTAGGTCTTGGACGAGGCTCAGCCGCCGGCTCACTCCTGTCCTATGTTCTAGACATTACTCAGATTGACCCAATCAAGTATGCTCTCCAGTTTGAGAGGTTCCTAACCAAGGGCGGCAAGGGCTACCCCGACATTGACTTTGATGTTGAGGAACCAATGGAACTGAAGCAGCAACTCGCAGAGGAGTGGGGAAAGATTGGGGTCAATGTTGTTCCCATCAGCAACTTCAACACGCTCCAGTTGCGCTCACTGATCAAAGACATCGGCAAGTTCTATGACATTCCGTTTATGGAAGTCAACAAGGTGACTGGCGTGATGATGGCGGAGGCAACCCCGTTAGCCAAGAAGGCTCATGGGCAGACTGCCGGTGTCTACACCCCCACATTTGACGAGGTAAAAGAATATAGTGAAACACTCCAAGCATTCTTCCAGAAGTATCCAGAGGTAGCAACTCACGTTGATCACTTGTTCGGCAATATGCGGAGTATTTCTCGGCACGCTGGTGGGGTTGTTGTTGCGGAGAACCTTGACAGGC
>JGI24004J15324_10000483_pt1 | contig 16141 bp, 9 predicted proteins | sample LinPmetageLP32_FD_15324 | JGI IMG/M metagenome (IMG submission 15324)
CGCGGTTACAGGTGCTACTGGTAGCGTAACGATAACAGCTGGAGCGGTTGTAACTGTAGATGGTAGCAATGTAACAGCAAGTATCGGTGATGCTACAATTACTGCAGCAGCTACTGTTGCATTAACCGGTAATTCAGTTACTGTCTCTGCAGGCACAGGTAACTATAAAGCTGGTTCTATTAATAATAGTGGAACCAATACTATTACACCAAGCTCTGGAACGGTCACTATTACTGCTGATTGTGTAGTTGTACCTACAGGTAGTTCTCTAACNATAACAACAACTAGCGCNGGTGTTGTCACTTGGAACGACATAGATGTTAACGCAAGTCAAACATGGACAAACGTAGCAGCATAGGATATAAATAATTATGGCATCATCATTTTCTACATCACTAAAACTTGAAAAAATGACCACCGGTGAAAAGGCCGGTTTATGGGGCACAGTAACTAATACTAATCTAGATATTATAGAACAAGCTGTAGGCGGTTATGTTGAGTTAAGTTTAGCTTCAGGTAATCAAACACCAGCAATTAGTGATGGTGCGGCATCTGATGGTCGTAATAAAGTTATTAAACTTACTGGCACACTATCAGCAAACAGAAGTTTGATATTTCCAGACTCTTGTGAAAAAACATATCTTGTAGTTGATGGCACTACTAGAAGCACTAGTCATTATACTATAACAATTAAAACAAGTTCAGGTACAGGAGTAACTATGCCGGTCGGATCTACCATGCTTGTAATTGTTGATGGCACGAATGTCATAACAGGTATTACACAAAAAGGTTATGTAACTACAACTAATGCTTATACTGCTATAAACGGCGATCAAATTATTGTTGACACAAGTTCTGCAGCGGTGACAATCACCTTACCTGCAAGTCCAGCCGTTGGTAATGAAGTGCATTTTTTAGATGGCAAACTTAGTTTTAATTCTAACAATTTAACTATTGGTAGAAACAGCCAACCTATTCAAGGCAGTGCTAATGATTTAGTTGTTAATACAAATGGACAAAGTTTTACACTAGTGTATGCAAATTCTACAAAGGGTTGGGTTAAGAAACACTTTGTCGGAACGTAAGGGGTTTATATGGCTCTTATTAACTTTGATATTATACCAGGTATAGATAAACAAAATACAACCAAGGGTGCAGAAAATCGTTGGATTGATAGTGACAATGTGCGTTTTAGATATGGCTTACCAGAAAAAGTTGGTGGTTGGGCATCACTTGTAAACGAAAGTATTGTTGGTGTAGTTAGAAACCAACACTCTTTTGTTGATACTACCGGTAACAGATACATCGCACTCGGCACTGATAAGTTTTTACTTTTATATTTTGAAGGTCAATTATTTGACATATCACCATTTGATGCTAGCGCAGATCAATCAAGTTGCACACTAGCAACTACTGATGATTCAACTGTTGTTACTATAACAACAGGAGCGGCACATGGTTTGGAAGTAGAAGACATAATACTTCTTGATTCAGTAACCTTGCCTAGTGGAACGGGGCTTAGCGCGGCAAACTTTGAGGACAAGGTATTTATGGTTAATACAGTACCTAGCCCTAAAACATTTACCATAACTTCAAGTGCGGCTGCAACGGCAACAGTGTCAACAGGTGGCTCAACAACACTAGAAGTGTATACAAAAATTGGACCACAAAAACAAACATACGGATACGGTTGGGGTGTAGGACCTTACGGTGGAAATGTTGTAGGTGCAGTATCTTCTACAATAAATGAAGGTGCAGAATTTGCAAATAATGATACTACACTAACCCTAGCCAGCGGTTCTGCTTTTGCTAGCTCTGGCACAATACAAATAGGTAGTGAGTTAATAACATACAGTGGTAAGTCTACTAATAATTTAACAGGACTAACAAGAGGTACTAATGGCACTACTGCTGCAGCTCACGCAGATGGTGCAACCGTTACTAATGCTGGTGACTTTAGTGGTTGGGGTGTGGCCATACCTGCAAATCAAACAACATTGGAACCAGGACTTTGGTCATTAAATAATTTTGGTGAAGTGTTAGTAGCAACGATTGCAAACGGTGAAACTTTTACTTGGAACGCTGGTGCAACTACACCAACTACAGTAAGAGCATCAAAAGCAACAACTAATTTTTTAACAAGTAATAATCCAACAGCATCAAGACTAACTCTTATCTCACCTACTACTAGGCACTTAATACACCTTGGCACTGAGACAACTATAGGCACAACATCTACGCAAGATGATATGTTTATACGTTTTTCAGCATCAGAAGATATAAACACTTATATACCAACTTCTACCAATACTGCAGGTACCTTACGATTGCAAGACGGTACAAAAATAATGGGCGCACTACAAAGAAAAGAAGACATACTAGTTTGGACAGACAATGCTTTGTATACAGTTAGAAACGTGGGTCAACCGTTTGTGTTTGGTGTAGAACAGGTTGGGACCAACTGTGGTTTAATTGGTAAGAACGCAGCCACAGTAGTAGATGGTATCGCCTATTGGATGACTTCAAAAGGGTTTTTATATTATGATGGTACCGTTAAAACATTACCTTGTGCAGTAGAAGACGAAGTATTCGATAATTTAGATACAACAAAAGGTCAACAAGTTGCAGCAGGTCTTAATAGTTTGTTTACAGAAATAACTTGGTGGTATCCGGCAAACACAGATTTTAATAGTAGAGCGGTATCTTATAATTATGCAGAATCAAATGAGGTTGCGGGCGGTATTTGGGCAATGCATACAGAATCAAGAACCTCGTGGATGGATAGTAAGGTATATGAAAAACCATATGCTACAAAATTTGATACAACCGGTACAGGCACTTTTCCGGTAATACTTGGTGAAAGCGGTCTTGGACAAACAAAATATTTTCAACACGAAGTAGGCACAGATCAAACAAACGAAGATGGTTCTGTTACTACAGTTACTTCCAATCTACAATCATATGATTTTGATTTACAGGGTCAAGAAGGTACCGCTAGTAAATTTGTTTCTGTTGGTAGATTTATACCTGATTTTAAAACATTGGATGGTAATGCAGCAGTGACCTTATCAGTAAAAGATTTTCCGTCTTCTACAGAAACGTCATCTACACACAGTCCTTTTACCATAACATCTAGTACAACAAAAATAGATACAAGAGCAAGAGGTCGTTTTGTAAACGTAAAGATAGCGAATACAGCAGTAAACGAAACTTGGCGATATGGCACATTAGCCCTTGATGTAAAACCAGACGGAGGTAGATAATGTCAAAGATTATAGTTGATATACCAGAACCAAAAGATAAGTATGATACCAGTACGCAAAGACAAATTAACAGAAGCATCGCAACTGTAATACAACAATTGAACACTACTTATCAACAAAGTGTAAAGGACGACCAACAACAACAAACATGGTTTTTAGGATAAATGGCAAATAGATATAAAAATTCAAAGGTAGATTTAACTACCACAAACTTAACCACACTATATACAGTGCCTGCAGAAACAGTATCTGTAGTCAAGTCTTTTATAGTATCAAATGATGATGCGAGCAACGCGTGCGAGATTACAGTGACATTGGTTAATTCTGGTGGTACAATATTCAGCTTGTTTAAACAAAAAGACATAGCTGCTAAAACAACAACTGAGCTATTGACACAACCCTTAGTTTGTGACGAAAGTGAAGTTATAAAAGTACAGGCAGAGAATGCTAACGACTTACACGTCGTTCTGTCGTATTTGGAAATAACAAGAGACTAGGAGGAAATATGTCATTTGAAGAACCAGGATCAGTAGCATGGCTATACGAAGGCGATAAGAAAATAGCTCAAATAAAAGTCGACACTACTGTAGTATTAAAAAACACAAAAACAAATCAAGAGTACGACTCGGATGCAGAGGGTGACGCTGACGTTGATAGCCCTGATACAGAGACAAAACGAGAAGATATATCTAGAAGTGTCTATATAAAGGTAGCTAAAATGCCTGATATAGGTTCAGAATCATAGTTGCAATTTATGAGAAAAAACAGTAAATTAAACAGAAGCTACATTTCAAGTTTAAGCGCCTTGCATATTCACAATAAATTAATAGGAAACATCTAATGGGTTTTGGAAGCAAATTAAGAAGATTAAGAGACAAGTATATACCAGACGAGATATCCAATCCAATAGGCGACGTTGTTGATTTTATTGATGACGATATACTAGATCCTGCTGGTGAGTTTTTAGAAGAAGAAATATTAGATCCTGCTGGTGAGTTTTTAGGTGAAGAGATAGCAGCACCAGCTAGAAAATTTTTATCTAAAGCTACTCCAAGGGAGATACAATTTTTAGCAGGAAAACTAGGTGGAATGGGTGGCGGTAAAGCGGGAGCTGCGTTGGCAGCATTACTTACAGGTAATCCATTGTTGTTACTTGCAGCAGGCGCTACCGGAGCTGCTTTAGGTGATGTTGCTGGAGATTATTTAACGACAGATGAAAATGAAGAGTTTGATATTGATGCACTATCAGCTGCTTTCTCTGCATTAAGTGGTGGACTAGCAGGGGCTGATGCTGCTAATCCTGGCAATTTTAAAGAACTAGGTAACACAGGTATTCGTGCTGGCGATGCCGCCGTATCAACTAAACAAATGGCAGAACTTAAGAGTGCAGCTGATGCTGGACAAACTGCTCTTGATGCTGCTAACGCAGGTACATCTACACTAACAGCAGTTGAAGCTGCTCGGGCAACACAAGCGGTTAACAATTTAAAAGCAGTGCAAGATGCGGGACTAGCGGTTAGAGATCTAACAGCTATGGAAGGCATAGCAGGTCTTGGTCGAGATTTTGTATCAATGGCTCAACCTTATGTTGATCCTTTCCAAGGTGCAGATTTTAATCCGTTTAGTGCAGACTTTCTTTCAATAGATCCAACGCAAGCTGGCACTGGTACAATAACAGATGTGTTGTCTTCAGGTGGAGGTTTAAAAGACCTTGGTTCGGCTGCGTTAAAAACCACCGCCTTACCTGGTGGTGAAGCAGTAGCTCGAATGGGTATGGAGTATTATGAAGCTATGGAAAAAGCAGAGGACGATTACAGAAGATATTTAGAACAAAGAGGTTTAAGAGCTGATCAAGTACAAAGTCAAAACAGAACACTAAGACGTAAATATTATAATCAGTCTTTTCAAATTCGTGGTTACTCTAGTGAAGAGATAGCTGAAATATTACTTAGAGCAAAATTAATTGATAGTATTGAAGAGTATGATCCAACTGATTTACCGGAAGGTAGAAAGTTTGGTGAAGATGTCACTAATGATACCGTATATGCGGCGCAAGGTGGTCGTATCGGTTTTCAAGATGGTAGTAACGAAATGCTAATGCAAGATAATATGAAGGTTGGTGATTACATTGATAGTGTTGCTAACAGAGAAGTTAATTCAATGTATCCTCCCGGACAGCCTGGTATGGGTAGAGAATTACCACCTGGTTTACCTGGTTTAATGTTACCTACACCAAGGGAAGAACAACAACAAGAACGTACAAGGGATAAAATGACACTGGTTGAAGATTACATGAAACGATTAAATAATATGTCAATGGGTGGTGGTCGTGATATGGGCATGGCTGAAGGTGGTATTATGAGAAGTAAACATGCTAGAGGNACTGATCCCTATATGGAACGCTATAGAGAAAAAGAATTAGATCCATTTGAAGGCGGATATGAACCAGGTGATGGGCCTGAGCGNTTCCCTGATTATGAAGGGGTTAATCCATTTAATGAGACACCAGGAAATGCAGGAGTAGGATCTAGAAATCAAGCTTCGTCGAGCATGTTCCAAAAAGCTAGAATTATGCAAATTCAAAAAATGTTTGAAGCAGGTCAAATATCACGAGAAGAAGCTATAATTCAAATGAGAAATGTAATGAGTGCAGGCACCGTTAGAGCTACAATGAATATGGGTGGTTTGATGAGATCTAAGAATGCAATGGGCACAAGAACAACAGCTGAGGGTGATCCTATTTCTCCAGATGTGCCAGCTGGCATGCAAATGGATTTACGTGGTGGTGGTTTCATACCGCTTGGTACAAAGCCAAGAGCTGATGATGTACCAGCCATGGTTGGAAAAGACGAATTTGTTTTAAATGATAGAGCAGTTGCAGGAATTGGTAAACTAATAACAGGGCAACCAGACGCAAGAGCCGGGGCCCGCGTATTATACAAACTACAAAACGAGATGGAGGCTTCAGTATAATGAGTAGTGAGTTTAGAGATATGGTGGAACGTTTTGCTGAAGGCTTAGGTCCTGCTGAATTTGTTGAATTTGAATTAATGTCACCAATTGAACAAATGGAAGCTATGAGAAATGCTGGAGTATTACGAGATGACATGAACAGTGGTGGTGTTGTAAGAAAAAAATTTCAAGGTGGTACTAATGATGAAAATTATTTTGCCTATGACCCTAATTCATTAGCTGGGGTACAGACAGATGTAACTCGATTTGCACCTTTTATCGAATCAGCAGCTAGAGCATTTATACCAGAACTAGAAACAGTATCAGCCGATGCTCTTACTACGCAAGATTTATCTGATCTATATCGTGGTGTAACTCCTCAAAATGAATTACAAAAACAAGCTATTCAACAACAGCTCACACAAGCAGGTTTAGGTCAAGCAACTTTTGGTGGTGTAGCAGGTACACTTAGTGGCATAAGTTCAAATCCAGGTGGCGTAGCTTCCTTTCAACCCTTTATAGATGAGTCACAAAGATTAGCAGGAGCAACTGGTCCACAAGGTCAAGTTACGGCAGCAGGCCTTACTGCTGCAAGAGAACCTTTTATGTCGCCGTATCAACAACAAGTTATCGATGCAACTAAAGCATCCTTTAATCAACAAAGATCAAGAGAAAGACTTAATATTGCTGATGCAGCTCGTAAGTCTGGAGCGTTTGGTGGTGGTCGTCAAGGAGTACAAGAAGGAGTATATGATGCAGAAACAGCTTTAGGTCTAGCTGGTTTAGAATCAACTTTATTACAACAAGGTTTTCAACAAGCAGACACAGCAAGACAAGCAGAGATGGCTAATCAACAATCATTAGCTCAAGCTCTTCCAGGATTACAACAAGGCGTTGCAACTAACTTAATGGGTTTAGGTGCAGGACAACAAGCGTTGCAACAAACACAATCAGGAATACTAGAACAACAAGCTAGAGAAAGAATTTTTGATCCACAACAAAGAATGGGAGCTTTTGCACAAAGCTTTGCGCCGCTAGTTCAAGGTATTGGACCACAGAGTGTATTTAGTACACAAGTAGATCCACCACCTAGTCCACTAGATACTATTATTGGTGTGGGCGGTGTAGGCGCTGGATTACTTGGTGGCTTAGGAAAAATATTGGGTACAGGATAATGAGTAAAATATTTAAAAGACCTATGTTTAAAATGGGTGGCGACATCAATAGTGGTATTGTGTCTGGTTTTGAAAGAGAAAAATTTGANGANGGCACACAAAAAGACTACATGACTGAGTATCAAGAAAAACAAAATCAAATAGTAGCAGACTTAGGTCAAGCCACTGATGATTTATTTCCAGAAGACTTGCCTGATTATGCTAAACCAGGGTTTGGTTTATCTGAATACATGTCACTTGCAAGGCTAGGTTCTAACATATTGGCATCACCTAATACTGGTTCAGGCTTTGCTCGTTTTGCACAAAGAAACGCGCCGGCTTTTGGACAATTTGCAACTGAATTAGATGCGTCTAATCAATTAAAACTTAATAGAAGAGCAGAAATTGAAGGCGAAAGAAGAAAAGCTTTATTACAAACAGCAGCTACGTCAGCAGAACTTCAAGGCAAAGGCGCAACAACAACACTACAAGCAGAAATAACACAAGATCAATTAGACCAAGAAGCGACACAACATTCTGCAACCATAGCGTCGTCAGAAAAAATTGCTGCATGGGAACTGCAAACACAAATTAAACTACAAGAACTAGATAGATTAGAAGTTGAGGCTGTATTACAAGACTCATTAATACTACAGAATATAATTAGAGGTTCCAATCCTAAAGGAACTAATGATGACAAAACTAGACGACAACAAGCTATTAATCAATTAGAACAACTAACCACAGATAAGAATTCTATAAAAGANAAAGCATTAGCGGATTTAATTAAAAATGAAATCTTACAATCAAATGCTTCTCAAATGGCGCTACTTCCTGATGCAGANAGACCACTTGAATATCGAGGTAAAACTGGAAACGAAATTGCAGCTATAATGGCTAAAGCTCAAATAGATAACTTGTTACCAGACAAGTTATTTGTACCAGAATTTGATCCTACCTATACCATACCTCAAGAAGATTTATCTTGGTGGTCTAGAGGCGGTAAAACTGAACCATTAAGAACAGAGTTTAAAGCAGATGGTGGTCGTATTGGTTTCGCTAATGGTGGATCAGACATGCCAAATGCAATTCCATTACCAGGCCCACCTTTTGAACCAGGTAGTGGTCCCGATCCTGATCCAGGTTCACCACCAATTATGCAGGCTTCTGCACCACAACAAACTTCACCTCTAAATTACGAAGAACTTAGAGCAAGATTACCAAAAGAAGTTAGTGATTCAGTTGTAAGACTTTTATCTACCAGTGAACAAGCCTTAATAGACTTTGCACAAATACAAACACCAGATGATCTTTCTAGATTTAATCAAAAATATAACGCAGACTTAGTATTACCAGCACAAACACAGGCGGTTTAACATGGTTATATTTTACCGTGATCCAGAAGTTTTAAATCAATTAAAACAAGAAGCTCTTGAAAAAGAACAACCAGGTTATAATATTGTTGATACTTCAAATCAATCTTATCGTACAAACGGAATAATGAATCCTGCTTTTGAGAGTAATTATCTTCAAATAGCTGAGAATGTAAAAAAAAAACAACAAGAGTTTACAACTATAGCACCAGGGGCTACTCAACCTTTTTATCCAGAAAACTATGCTTCAAACATATCTCTTATAGATAGAGCTGAAAGATTTTTTGGAGTAGAACAACCTATAACAGAAGGTCTTGGTGTTAATTATTTATCATTTGAAGGTAAAGATCTATCACCACAGCAAGAACTAGATGACATTGGTTTTAATCAAGAAAACAGCTCTTATAATACTTTTAAAAAAATGGTTTATCAAGGTCTTGTTTCAGATAATTTTGATACGGGTGAAGTGTTTAATCCTGTAACTAAAGGCGGCACACCAGACGCTGCTAGAATTCTTGCCTTATATCGATCCGGTGATTATTTTCCTTCTACTAATTATACTCAAAGTATAGGTAGTAAGGTTACAGAGTTTAGAAAATATGAACTTGGTAGACAGAATATAGAAAGTAAATTAGCAGGAGATAATTCTTTCATAGAAAAGATAGGTACCTTTGCTTCAGGTTTTCTTGGAGGTAATCCGAAAACACAAGGTGTTTATAGAGGCGCAAAACTATCGGGACAAAATGTTACTTTTGATCCTATAAATGAAGAATTTTCAAAAGCAATTCCTGTTAATCAAGACCCTACTGAAAACGCAGAGTTTATGTCTTTAATGGAAGAGTATGATCCTGACAGGTACGATCGAATAATGTCTTTAAAAAGAAACATGGAACTTATAAAAGATCCAAATTATGATCCCGCATTAGCACAAGCAACCATATACGATTTAATAGGTAGAACCGTAGATTTAGGTGATGGTAGAAAGTTGGTTACTATAAATAGTTTTTCTGCAAACCCAGAAGACTCAAGCGTGTACTCAGATATAGCGGCACCAGGTAGTTCTAGTTATGTAGCAGGACAGTTTGCACAACTGGGTATAGAGTTTATTCCTTTTATAGGCACTTTCTCGGGTGTAACAACAAGTGCTGTTAGGTTAAGTGGCAAAGGCGTAACAAAAATATTTGGTAAGAATGCTGATCAGATAAAAGTAGTTTGTTCATCTCCTTGTAAGTTAAGTGTTGAAGGTAAAAAAGCTATTAACAAAGCTGTAGATGAAGGCAAGTTAACAATAAAACAAGCTAGACAACTAGAAGCTCAAATGAAATTAAAAGCAGAAAGTCAAAACGTTGGTAAAGCTGCTAGTGAGTTTGGTAAAACAAAAAACTTAAATACATATGATAAAGCAGTTGCTGATCAAACTAGAGATATAAGTGTTACAATTGCAAAACCAGAAAATAAAAAAATATTTGAATATTTAGATAATCTTAAACAAGAAGGTAATCCTTTACTTTTAAGAAAATTATTAGACGATTTAGAGTTACCTTCAGGAAGTAAAGAACGTATTAAAAATATTGTTAGAAAATACTACCCAAATACTTTTGCAAAATTAAATCCTGAAGAATTACGTAAGGTACAAAGTGACAGAGCTAAAGAGACTTATGCAGCTAAAAGAGCTAATGAAGATGTTCTTGTACCAACACCACGTAGATTAGAAACAGGAAAAGGCAATGAAAAAATATCTCAGGTAGATTTTCCAAAAGGAATGGAAGAAAAGTATATTGTTGATCTAAAAGATATATACAATAACCCAAAAAGTAATGGTACAAATACCATGCTTGCTGAAAAATATTTTGGTGAAGCAACACCGTACACAATAGCACAAGTTGAAAGAGTTAATAATTTTTTAATTAGACAACAAAATTTAATTAAACCAATAGCTGACCCTAGTGCATCAGGTAAATTAAGACAAGCAAGAATTAAACAAGCAGAAAAATATTTAAATAGTGAAGAGTTAGAAATTGTAAGAAGGCAAGATAGACAAGTTACAATAGCAAATAAATATTATGCACAAAACCCAGAAAAAATTTTAGAAAATGAAACTTTTATGGAGTTGTTAAATGCTAAACTAGTAAATGGAGTAATAGACACAAAAGATCCTATTACTCTTACAAAAGCTAAAGAGTTAACGCAAAAAGGTTTGTTTGATATTTTTCATATAAGTCCTGTCTCATCAGAAAAAAGAAATATAATGTTTCCTGGTAATATATTAATATCACCTGCTAGAATTAATCAAGGTTTTAATAACGCTGTTGAGGCTTTTTTTAAAAAAAACAAAAATAGTAAACAACCTGAAGTGATAAAAAATAAAAAAGCAATTAGTGATTTTTATAAAAAATTTGGTTTAACTCTTGAAACCGTTGACGGTAGAATAGGTGCTGAATTATCACCTGCAATAAACAGAGAAACAAATAAACTAACATCTATCGACAATGTGTTTGAAAAAATGAACGTAGAACAAATTATAGATTCTTCTCTTTATGTATCTAAACAAGAACTTGATAAGATATTTAAAGAAAGTAAAGTTGGAGGAGAATTTGTACCTCTTGGAGCTAAAAAAGCAGAAACTTATAATAGAAAAAAATTTCAAGAAGGTTCTCAAGAAGAAGAGGAAGATGACTTTTTTACTTTTGAAAACATACAAGCAAAACTAGCTGCAGGAGAAATACCTGGAACCGCTAAATATGCCATAGATCAAAGTGTTAAAAATACACAACAAGATATATTAAACATATATTCGGTAGATGCTCGGAAACCTTTTGACGAAGCTTATAAGAGAATAAAACTATATAGAGAGGACATAGCAAAAACTCTTGAAGAAAAATTAAACCCACCGCAACCAGTTAAATTTAAGTTTAGTGATTTACCTAAACTTGTAACAGAAAGTCCATTAATAGAAGCATCTTCTTTCCTAAATGCTCCCGGAGGACCACAGATTGCAGGTTTAGAAGTAATTGAGTTTTTGTACAATGGTATTAGATCTGGTGAAGAAAATGACATTGAAATGAAAGAAAAATATCCGGGTCTTTATGCTGTAAATGAAAGTTTTAGAGTAGGTGGTGCAAAGTCTACACCAAAAGAAGCAGACTACATATCTGCAGTAAGTGAAGTAAACAGGGTTATAGAAACAGGAGTTACTAACTTTGCTTTTAATGTAGGTGATTTATTATTCACCATTCCTGATGCTGTGCTACCAACAGAATTTACTGATGAATTAAAAAGAAGATATGAAAATGCTGATTTATCGAAACCAGAAACATTTGTAGGTCAAATAGCTTCTGTTGCTCTTGAGTTTGGTATACCAGGTGGTATTGCCTTTAAACTAATAAACAGATTTAGAAAGTTTACTGCAGCGAGAACCGGGGGTAAGGTAAATTTATTTACACAAAAAACATACGCTCTTGAAGGCTTACCAAAACTAGGTGTGCAAGTATCAAACGTTGCAAAACGAGTTGGCAGTGGAATGGTTTCTTTTGGAGCAGGTGATTTTATTGCTGGTGGTCCTTACAATACAATATCTGAAATGTTTGATGATCCTTTATTAACATCAAAATATGTTGGTGAATATGAAGACACTACTGGAATGAGTGGTAAAAAAAGAGTAGCTGCAAACTTTAGAAACAGATTACGTTTTGGTGCAGAAGGCGCTATGATTGGTGGTTTGTTTCCATTAGCTGGACCAGTTTTAGGTGCGGTTGGTAAAAAAGTTTTATTAAAACCGGCATTAGCTGTAGGTTCTATTGGTTTAAAAGCTGTAAATGTTCCAATAAAAGCTGCAACTTATTTAGCATCAAAAGATGATGTAGTGTTGCCAAGCGTAGCAAGAGGTGTTGGTGCATTTGGAAAGTTTTTAGGTAAAGATATTTTAGCACGTGTGGGTGCTACCATTGCAACTGGGGGTAAAGCTTTAATCCCTTCTTTAAAAGGTAACTACGGACAACTTCCTGAATTAAGTAAATGGAGAATGTTTGATGTAACTTCTAAGGATCCTTTAGAAGCAGGTTTAAAAAGAGTAGATAATTTTCTTAAATGGTTTCGAGATAGTGGTAATCAAATTGCATATTCCTTTAACTTAGATGGTACCGCAGAAAGATTTATAAAATCAAAAGCAAGAGAAATAGAAAAATATATAGATGCCATAGAAGTAAAAGCTTATGATTTAGCAAGTGGTTTTTTAGGTAGGTATAACAAAGGTTTTACTTCTCCTGCTGGTGAAAAACATCTTATGGATCAAGTGCACGAATATCTAAGGGGTAATTTAAAATTATCTAAGATAGAACCAGAATTACAAGAATTAGCAAAAGCATTAAAAGACGAATTTACAGCAATTAAAAAAACATACTTTAAAGAATTACCAGAAGGTAGTGGTCTTAGAAACGCTCTTGAAAGTAACTTAGATAAATATATACGTATGTCTTTTGCAACATTTACCAACCCCAATTATAACCCTAGTTCAAAAGTATTTGAGGATGCTACAGATTTTATGGTTAACCTCATAAGTAAGAACGAAGACTTTTTAGAAGCCGCTGTTAAAGGTGTGCCGGTAACAGAACAGGCAGCAGCAATTAGAGAGTTTGCTAGAAAAAACGTAGACAATATTATTTCAATTGGAAAAAGAGAAGGCACAGATCCTATCAACGCATTAAATACAATAAACAGAGAAATAATTAGAGACGATCAACTTTTTTTAAATACAGGTGAAGAGTTGCCAGCTGTCATTAGAAAACTTCTTGGTCAAGAAACAAATTTAAGATCATCCGTAATGACAACAACAGGTAGTTTGGTATCTCAAACAGCAAACTTAAAAAGTTTTAAAGAATTTGCTCGTCACGGTTTAGAGAATGGTTATTTATTTACTACAAGAGCAGAGGCTCTTGCTGCTGGAGTAACCAATCCTACAACAATAGGTGATCTACCTGGATTAGGACAAATGAAAGAACTTATGACTAGTGATAAGGGCGGTCCAATTGGTTTGTATGCATCCAATGAGTTGAGAAGAACAGTAGAAGGCACGGGTGGTATGCTTGATAACCTTTTACAAAATAGTTTTTACCAATCAGCAATTGCGTACAAAGCAGCAGTACAAACAGGTAAAACAGTTTTTTCTCCTGCTACACAAACACGTAACTTTGGTAGTGCTGGTTTCTTTCCTATGCATGTTGGGCACATTGGTGGTTCTGCTTCTGTAACTGATGCGTTTAAGATAACCCTAGATGATATCTTTGGTGCAGGTAGAACTGTAAACGAAGTTGATCTTATAAAAAGAATCTCTAGAAAAATAGAACTTGGTGTGCTTGATGAGAATATTGTGGCATCAGAGCTTGGTGCTATATTAAAAGATATTAAAGCNGGTAAACTACAATCATTAGGCAAACTTGCAGAACGAGTAGAAAAAACNCCATTCTACAAACAAGCCACACGAGTATATGCAGGTGGTGATAATGTGTGGAAATGGTATGGACATGAATACTACATGTCACAACTTAAAGGTGGTTTTAAAAACGTACAAGACGTTACCAAATTTTTTAATCTTCACGGCATAGAGTTTAATCCAAAAAATATTATGACTGGATCTATGAAAACTTTGGATGAAGGCATAGAAGAAGCTGCAGCTTATTTACTTAGAGAGACTTATCCAACATACAGTAAAGTGCCTGAATTTATTAAAGCTATAAGAAAGCTGCCTATTGGTAACTTTGTATCATTTACATCCGAAATACTTAGAACTGGTTTTGCTACTTCCTCTATAGCCATGAAACATATTGCGTCAAACAATCAAGCCTTAAGAGAAATGGGTTATAGAATGTTAAGTGGTCAAGCAATCACTCTTGGTGGTATGACTGCTGGTGTGTCTGGTCTAGGACATGCACTTACAAACGTAACACCAACACAAGTAGATGTGTACAAAGAATATTTTGCACCTGACTATATGAAGTACAGCTCCTTAATACCAGTATCAAATGTTGAAAATGGAACATTTAAAGTGTTTGATTTTTCTAGATACAATCCGTATGACATTATAGTTGCAAGTGGTAGACAATTGATGAAGGTTGCTGATCGTAACAATTATTCTAAAGAACTTGTTGCTTTACAAGAACAGTACGCTCAACTTGATCCATCAAGTGATGCAGCTAAAGCTCTTAGAAGCAAAATGAAAGAATTAAAAATTAGAATGAAGTTTGGTCCAACACTTGATCCTGATAAAATACAAACAAGCACACTTAAAACATATTTAGAAGCAGTTGGTCCTTTGTATGATTCTGTAACCGGAACCTTCTTTGGTATACCAATTGGTGCTGAAGCATTTATAGAAGCGTACACCGGTAAAACAAGACAAGGTTCGTCAATATGGAGTAAGGGAATGACAGACACAGAAATATTTGATAGAGCCATGGGACATTTCTTCAAGACTATTGAACCGGGGCTTATTAGCTCTGGTAGAAAATTATTTCATGCGGCTCGTGGTGATGTGTCTGGTGTTGGACAACCCTTAGAAGTAGTTACAGAAATATTTAAACTAATGGGTGGATCCAATGTAACTATAGATATTCCAGGTAGTTTAGATTTTAAAATATCTAGTTTCCAGCAAGCATTTAGAGAAGCAAAAGTAGGTAAAAAATATTTTGATACTAAAAACTTTAGATCACGTGGACCAGAACAATTAGCCAAAGAATATAACGAACAAAATGAACAATTATTTAGACAACAATATGAGTTTTATAAAGCAGCCATGGCTGCCATAGATTCTGGTTTAATGACTAGAAATCAAATTATGNTGGCCCTTAAAAAAAGAATAGCTCCNGGTTCAGANGGTATACCTACTAAAGTTATAATGTTAATGAATGGTAGGTTTACACCACTTTCATACGGACGTGAGGGTCTTAAGTCTAGAAAAGATAAAATACTAAGAAACAATAAAGATCTTGATCCAAGAATATTTAATTATCAATACTTCATTCCTTTGGGTATGTTAGAGGCTATAAAAAGTAAATGGAAAGGTGTAACATTTAAAGCTATGGAAAGAGAAGAATTATCACAAACGCCAATTCAAAGAACTGTAGAAACACCAACACAGATAGCTGCAGAACCAGAAGTTGCGCCACTACCTGACACAGGAGCTCCTGTAGTTCAGCCAGAAGTTGCAAACGTAGATCAAACAACCGGATTGACAACAACAGAAACTGCACTACTATCTCCGGGAGAACAAGCCATTAGACAAAGACAAAGAGGGGTTGCTTAATGACAGATACAGTAAAAGGCATAGTACCAGAAGATGATAGAGAACATATTATTTCTCTCTACGGTCACATCAAAGGTGTTGAACGTGAGATTGATATTATAA
>JGI24004J15324_10000485_pt1 | contig 16133 bp, 24 predicted proteins | sample LinPmetageLP32_FD_15324 | JGI IMG/M metagenome (IMG submission 15324)
TTTGAGAGATGATGGCAAAACGGAGGTTTCGTGACTTATATAATTGTTGATACAGCAAACACTTTTTTTAGAGCAAGACACATAGTAAAAGACAACAATCCTGACACTAAGGTTGGATTGGCTATGCACATAATCCTTAATTCAGTAAAGAAGGCATGGACAGATTTCGATGGCGCACATGTGGTGTTTTGTTTGGAAGGTCGTTCATGGCGTAAGGATCATTACACAAAATACAAGGCAAACAGGGCAGTGGCCCGTGCGGCACTGACAGAACGAGAGCAAGAAGCAGATCAAATATTTTGGGAATCATATGATACATTCTGCGACTTTGTAAAAGACAAAACAAATTGCACTGTGCTACAACACAAACAACTTGAGGCCGACGATCTGATTGCTGGTTGGATACAACAACATCCACAAGATCAGCATGTGATCATATCTTCCGATTCAGATTTTGCACAGTTAATCTCTCCAAACGTGAGACAATATAATGGCATATCAAACACACTCACAACCACAGAAGGATACTTTACTGACAAAGGTACTGCTATTGTGGACAAGAAAACAGGAGAACCAAAGAAGGCACCCAACCCAGAATGGTTGTTATTTGAAAAATGTATGCGTGGTGACCCTACAGACAACGTATTTTCAGCATTTCCTAAGGTGCGTAAGAATAAGTTACTAGAAGCATTCGAAGACAGAAGCAATCAAGGATTTGTGTGGAACAACATCATGCTGAGCAGATGGGTAGATCATGAAGGCAACGAACACAGAGTGAAAGAGGATTATGAGCGAAATAAGGAACTAATCGACCTTACTCGCCAGCCAGATCACATAAAACAGATAATTATAGATACTATAAAAGAAGCGACATCGACTCCTAAGAGTTCACCACAGGTAGGCATATATTTGATGAAGTTCTGTCATTTATTTGATCTTCAAAAGATACAAGATCTTGCTGGACAGTATGCCGCTCCACTCAACGGGAGATATGGAACGTGAGTAAAATTAAAACAGTTAAAGACAACACCAGTTGGATTATTACAGACGATAAAGATAAAAACAAAGTTGGATCAATAGTAAAGCATTCACCCAACGAATATGCAGTTCGATTCAAAGGCACAGGAAAAATTTTTAGTAAAACAGATCTTGTTAAGAGTTTTGGTTCTCAAATATTTAGAGAAGACAGACCTAAGTTTTTGGAAAGAGATAAAACAAACACGGTATACGACTACGAAAGTGATTGTAAACCGTATAATAAGATGTGGTATGTGAAACACAAACTTCCACTATACACAAAAGAAACAAAATCAAAAAGTTACTACTGTGCAGGTTTTTATCTAATAAACAAAAAAACTTGGCATGAAGAATTTTGTCCTAAATTAATTACACTAGAGAAATACAAGTTTCATGGTCCTTTTGTTAATGTTTATCAAATGAAAGCATTTCAAAGAAAGTACCTTTAATGAATACAGTACACATCGAAAAGTTTATAAGTCTTGTAAATGCAAACGAACAAACACGACAACCAGAAGTACGTATGAAGATGCATGACGCTAAACAATTACGTGATGCAATTAGTGGCATGTTGACCTATGTGATAAAGAAACAAGACGATCTGATAGACACACAGAAAAAACTGAACGATGCACAAACCATCACAGTCGAAATGAATGGAGAAAAATTTTAATGGAAGTAATTGTATACAGCAAACCAGCCTGTGGCTATTGTGTAATGGCAAAAAACTTATTGAACTCAAAAGGCATAGACTTCGAAGAAAGATACTTAGATAACCCTACAGCAATTAAAGAATTCATTGCTGAAAACCCAACAAAACGCACAATGCCACAGATTTGGATGGATGGTGAACATGTTGGAGGCTACAAAGAACTAAAAGCAAAATTATCATAAACTACTCATATTACTATGATAAATATAGTAGCACATTATGAGCAGACCAAAACCAAAAGTACTGCTGTCCAAGACAGACAGAAACACATACAAGACCGAAGAGGTCTTAGAATCTACAGCCATATGGGCGGTGTTCTTTGACGGCAAACCTATCAATCTAAAAACATCAACTATGGCATCTGCACATCCGGGGCCAAAATACAAAAAGGTTTCTTTTTCAAATCCTGGACACGCACTTAACCTTGCTAAAAAATTGAATCAAACATTCGGCTCAGACAAGTTCCAAGTTTATCAACTTAGCACTGGTAAAAAAATACATGGCTAATGCAAAATACAAACAAGAGTTCGAACGCCTAAGACTAATTAATACAATCGAAGTGTTAGAAGATACCATCGAATGGTACGAACCACAAATCGAACCTCATGACTGTGGTTGGATGTACACTACCATTGATGGACTTAAACACAGAATAAATGAAGCAAAGAAGGAGTTGAAAGAACTTGATAAGCCGAAAAAAACAAATAAGCATAGCCTTCTTAAAAAGTCATAAATCAGATTACACCCAAAAAGACTTTGACAAGATGTGGAAAATGATATGGCGNAATATCAGACAAGAAAATCCTTCCATGCGTCTTACNAAGGGTGGATATCAATTTCTAAAGAATTCACTAGAACTTAAAGACTATATGGTCAAACTNAAACGAGAGTGCAAACTTAAACCTGAGATATTGCTAGGATTAGACAAGTTCATAACCTGTCCCTACTACATCACCAACAAGGAGATATACGTTTTTGAGGAGAAATTGGCATCAGAATTGGTGCTAAGAGCGGGTGATCTTGATATTTTAATTGTGAGCAGACGTTAAGTCATTGAAAAACAAGCATTTTTTATTTGCCAGATCGTATTGACATTTTGACGGTTGATAGTATTATATTACTATAACAACTAAACAAAGGAGTCAGTGAGATGGCAAAAGACATAAGTCAAACTAGAACAGTAAGTCCACAAGAGGCTAAAACTGCAATCACACATTGTTTAGGTTTACAGAGACCAATTATGGTATGGGGTGCACCAGGTATTGGTAAATCCGATGTTGTAAAACAGATTGGTACTGAATCTAAACGTGAAGTAATCGATATTAGATTACCATTATGGGAACCTACAGATATTAAAGGTATTCCTTTTTTCAATCAAAAATTAAACACTATGGAATGGGCGCCTCCGGCAGAACTTCCAAGTGATCCTAAAAGTACAGCGATATTATTCTTAGACGAATTGAATGCGGCTCCTCCAAGTGTACAGGCGGCGGCTTATCAACTTATCCTTAATCGAAGAGTTGGTACTTACAAACTACCAGAAGGCGTTTCGATAGTGGCCGCTGGTAACCGTGAAACAGACAAAGGTGTTACATACAGAATGCCTGCTCCGTTGGCAAACAGATTTGTCCACTTAGAGATGAGAGTCGACTTTGAGGACTGGGCAATGTGGGCCACAGAAAATCATATCAATCCACAAGTGGTTGGTTATTGTTCGTTCGCGAAACAAGACTTATATGATTTTGATCCTAAGAGCGGTAGCAGATCGTTTGCAACACCAAGAAGTTGGGCCTTTGTGTCACAACTATTAACAGATACCCTGTCAGATAATACTCTCACTGACCTTGTGGCAGGGGCAGTAGGTGAAGGTTTGGCAATGAAGTTTATGGCACATCGAAAGATTGCTTCTGACTTGCCAAACCCTACTGACATACTTTCTGGTAAAACTAAGAAGATGAGTTCCACAGAAGTAAGTGCCCAATATTCACTTACAATATCATTGTGTTACGAACTGCAAGAAGCATATGATAAGATGAAAGAGAAGAAACTTGTAGACTGGCACAAGATGGCAGATTGTTTTTTCAGGTTTATGATGGACAACTTCCAAACTGAACTAGTTGTTATGGGTGCCAAGGTTGCACTTACAAATTACCAATTACCGTTCGATCCGAGCAAGTTGAAATCATTCGATGAGTTCCACGAAAAATTCGGCAAGTATGTTCTTGCTAGTGTTGATCAGTAAACAAATACGGGGGTTTTTACCCCCGGTTGACAAATACCAAACAGAAATTATAATAGTATTATGAGCAAGGTAGCAGTGAAACAAAAACAAACTAAAGTAGATAAACAAAAAGTACTAGAAAAACTAACTGGGGCAAGAATTGCCCTTTTACTTAAACAACCATTCTTTGGTAACATGGCAACTAGAATGCAATTACAAGAAGCAGACTGGTGTCCAACAGCGGCCACAGATGGCAAACATTTTTATTACAATCCGGAATTTATAGATCAACTTAGTCCAAAGGAAACAGAATTTTTAATTGGACATGAGGTACTTCATATTGTGTTCGATCACTTCCTTAGACAGGACATGAGAGAAAAACAACCATGGAACATATCGGCCGACTATGCAGTCAACATTGTGTTGCACGATGAGAACGTAGGCGAAATGCCACAAGGTGATAATAAAGGATTACTCGATAGCAAGTACAGAGGATGGAACGCAGAACGTATCTATGAAGACGTTATGGGAGATCCTCAGAAACAGAATCAACAAACAATGGACGTTCATATTGATTGGGAGAATGGTAAGGCTACTATCAGAGATAAAGATGGTAAAGAAATACAAGTAGAACTAGAGATGGACAGAGATGAAATGAAAAAGATCAAAGATGATGTCCGTGCTGGTGTACTACAGTCGGCTCAGGTAGCAGGTAACAGCAAGACCCCGAAAGCAATTAGAAGTCTTATACAAGATCTGACAGAGCCTGTAATTGACTGGCGTGAACTACTTAGACAGCAGGTACAAAGTGTGATTAAGAATGATTACTCGTTTACAAGAATAAACAGAAAAACACAACATTCAGGTATTGTGTTGCCAGGTCTACTTAACGATGAAACAATAGATATTGCCATTGCAATTGATACAAGTGGTTCAATTGAAGAAGAGAAACTAAAAGACTTCATGTCAGAAGTTAAAGGCATTATGGAAGAATACCAAGACTACAAAATGAAGGTTTGGTGTTTTGATACTGGTGTGCATAATCCACAAGACTTTGAAGCAAATGATGGTAACGACATTATGGATTACGAACCTGCTGGATTTGGTGGTACCGACTTTATGGTCAACTGGGAATACATGAAACAAGAAAACTATGAACCTAAGAAACTGATAGTGTTCACAGATGGTGAAACATGGAACGAGTGGGGTGATGAATCTTATTGCGACACTTGTTGGATCATACACAGTTTCTATTCCGAAAACAAACCTAAGCCACCGTTTGGTGCATATTCATATTATGATAAAAAGATTTAGTAAAAACGGTCTGCCTCTTAAGATCACAGCAGAGTGGACCAATGACGACTATTACGAAGAAAGATACTTTGGCAAAGATCATCCAATGGTGACCAATGTCCAAGGCTGGTTGGTAAGGATTAATGGAGTTAAATTTCCAAGACCACAAGTTGGTTTAGATGGTGATTTAGATTATTCATATCGATGGACATTAAAGCCAACAGAAGAAGGCAAACTGGTAGCAGTTGAGAAAGCAGTGAGTGAATATGAACAAAATTAAATTTATACTTTCAATATTTTTTGTGTTCGGGTGTGTAGGTGTTGCCCAAGGAAACTGGACATTAGACGCAGAAGACCAAGAATGCCTTGCAAAGAACATATACTTTGAAGCAAAGAATCAGCCATTAATGGGACAATTGGCAGTTGCCATTGTTGTAATGAACAGAGTAGAAGATAAAAGATTTCCAAACACAGTATGCGAAGTCGTGCAACAAGGACCAACGTTGGCATGGACAGAAAACTTTCCTGTTAAAAACAGATGTCAATTCAGTTGGTACTGTGATGGTAAATCAGATAATCCTAAACATCAGGGCAAATGGGAGAATAGTTTATCGGTTGCGAGTCTTGTACTTGCATACAAAGAAAACATAAGAGACATTGCATTCCTGTTAGATGGTGCTACCCACTATCACGCAGATTATGTTTTTCCCGAATGGCGTAAGTCGAAACAAAAGATTGTGCAGATAGGCAATCATATTTTTTACAAATGGACCTAGACAAACACAAATTGAACTTCTTACAACAAAACATCAGTCGTGCCAAGAACAGAGGCAAGAAGACTTGGGTGCATGAAGTATCCAAATTTGATGTTTATGAAGTCGGCGAAGCACAGAATTGGCTGTGTGCAATCACTGGAGAAGTATTGGAATTTGTAAGAGGTGGCTCCAATTGGCAGAACAAATGGTGCAATCCACAGTCATGTACTATAGATAGAATAGATCCTAGCAAAGGTTACGTTAAAGGCAACATTCAACGGTTGACGCATAGGGCAAACACCTGGAAAAGTAATTTCACTCATGAGGAGTTAGAAGATATCAGCAGAAAGTTTTTAAATACAGTATGTTCAAATTCACAGTCATAATATTATTATTGTTTATACTTTTAAATGTTTGTTCAGGATGTGTGGCAGTGCCAGGCGTAGTGAGTGCAGTAGCAATTCCGGCCGCTGAAGGATACAGCACATTTAAAACTATAAGCACAACAAAAGCAGTAGTTGACCTTACACTGGCGGCATCAGATAAGAAAACTACCAACGACATTGTGTTGAGTGAGTTAACCGGCAAAGATTGTAAACTACAAGACACATTCGAAAGAGGAACGATTTGTGAGAGCATTAATAATAGGTAACTCAACATCTAGAGATATAGTTGATCTCACAGTGCCATGGATCGGTAAACAATTTTCAATATATGGTTGCAATGCCTTGTATCGTGACTTCCACCCCCATAGGTTAATTGTAACAGACAAACCTATGCTGAAAGAGATCATAGACTCTGGATATCACAAAGATCGAAAGGTTTACACACTGCCCAGTGTAAACGAACATTTTGAGAATAAGGTCATCACATTACCAAATCAGATCGAAGAAGTATGCCCAAGTGGCATCCGTGCAGTAAGATTAGCATTAGAAGAACACAGAGAAATTTACATGATGGGCATGGACTTTACCAACGACAACCAGTATGCAGGTACTCCTACATACGCAGATCACTGGGATTTTGACAAGTATATACCCATGTTTGAACACATTATACAACGGTATGACAACTGTATTTTCTACAGAATTGGTGCTCAAAAACGCAATATTACGCCTCACAGCAACTTTAAAGAGTTAACTGTACAACAATTCACCCAAAAATTTAAACCCAATTAAGTACGCACATAATTACATTGACATCGACGGGTGTCATTTGTTATAATTTATAATAAACCTATAGGAGACAGATATGTCAGAAGACCAAAAACCAGCAGAAACACCTGCTGAACAACCAACACCAGATACTCCACCGACAGGATTGTCAGTTGGAGATTTACAAAACATTGCAATGATATTTGATGTTGCATCTAGAAGAGGTGCTTTCAAGGCCGACGAGATGGCAACAGTTGGAACAGTATACAACAAACTGAAAGCCTTCCTAGATACACTACCAAAACCAGAAGGTGAACCAGCACCAACGCCACAGACACCAGCAACTGAAATGCCTGCTGATGCACCGGCTATCGAACCGCAAGGAGAAAACAAGTAATGGCTATTACAAAACACATAGGCAAAATGAAAGACGCAGGTACAAGAGTGGCTGTAGTTTTTAGATCATTGCCAGAAGACCCAGATAGTGCTTTGGTTGTCTCTACAGACAACTTACCTTCACTATACCACGATGCTATGATACAAACCATAGACAGTGCAGAAGGACAAGAAGTAAACGAACTACACGACGTCTTAAACCGTAGACAGTTTCCGGACGGCACCAACATGTTACAATCTTTGCACAAAGGTGGATATCTCATTAAAGTAAAAACAGAAGATGTCAACATGATGCCAAGACCAAACTACACGTTACCACTGAACGAGTTGAACACAGAAATTGGCAAGATTGCAAAAGATGCCAATCCTGAACCTACTGTGGCACCAGAAAGTGGAGACATGAATTCTGTCGAAGCAAAAAATCTACTTGCCCAAGCAGAAACTTTGGAAGAACAAGTGAAGACAATGAGAGAAAATGCTTACTCAATGGATGAAACACTGAGACCAAAACGTGGTCGACCAGTTGGTTCAACTAAAAAATAATGGGCAGAGTTTTTCATGAAGACGCAGTGAAGCAGGGTGCAGAGCAAGGCATGGGACATTTTGAAGTAATTAAATTGTTGTCTCTTAGAGCAAGGCAAAAACAATTAGCAGTGCAAGGAGTCAAATACCTTTCAGAAGAACAACAGGCATGGGCAAAAGACCAGAGTAAGTTTCCGATACAAGCATTGGAAGAACTTATAAATGATCAAATAAACTTGCCTGAGTTTTTGGAAACTTTAATCACTCCAGTAGTAGAAGACGACACTCAACCAAAACCTGTAGCAGATAAACCTAAGGAATAGTTGTCATGGCATACGATGTCTTATTCGTAGATCATGGCAATCCTGGGTCAGATAAAAAATATCATAACCTTAAACAGCATATACCTTATGCTGTCGATAATATAAATCAAATCAAGACATCACCTTATTGGCAAGTAAGTTCATATACCGACATAGATAAATTTAATTTTGATTGGGAACCAAACCCACATGAAAAACATTACAAGCACTGTGGGGTAAACAATTATGGATTAGCAGACAATGGCATTAGTTTAGAACACAAAATGCCCGCTGAGTTGCATATAAATGAATTGTTAAAAATACACAGGACAGACAAACACGAAATTTTTTATGTAGACACTGGATCAAAAAAGAATTACTTACCTAACTTAGAAAACACACACGATGTTAAGAGAACGAGATTCTTCGATAGTTGGCAAAAAGTTGCCAAAAGATGTGCAAACAAGATGACATCAGAATACTGTTGGATAGTACCGTCTGATGTTGATTCGACTTCAATTGACTTCACATGGTATCCAGACTTTTGGGAAACCAACTATCTGCATATTTTTGGAAGTAAATGGCAACGCAACAGCGGAGTCATGTTTGTGCATCGTAACTGGGTAGATGACGAATTCAAATACAGAAACGATTTTACTGTGAGAGGAGATCAAGATGCATATGATAAATTTTTCCTAGATTTTTTTGATGACAATAGTAAGATAAGTTTTTCTACTTTCAAAACTAACACGTCATTGATAAGGTTCTTTGACAATCATTTTGATACTATCAAAAGACTTACGACAAAAAGCACAACCAAATATTTTTGGGTCCTCTCCGGAAACTGTGATTATGAAAAGTTCGATTTTACGTGGTTACCAGACGAAGACACCTATGACCACTTGCACACATTTCCTAGCAATACACAAGTGTATGGCGATACATTTTTTATAGATAAACACTCATTCGATATCAAATCAAAAGAAGTATCAAATTTTAAACACTACGAAACAATAAACTTTAACAAACAACAATCTGCTAAACGTTTACCTTACGATTCTTTGGTCATAAGTCATTATGATTTTGCTAAAGCAATCAAAGACAGATATAAAGACACACCAACAAAATATTTTTGGATTACAAATAAACTTGCCGAACCTTTGCCACGTGAAGAATTCAAGTATGATTTTGCACCCGACTATTGGTCTCCTGCAACAATTTATACATTTGGTCCGGATAATGACGTGATGTTGGTACCAAAAGAATCAGGCACATGGATAAATGAACAAGTCTACGACTATCCTCATATACAAAAACGATCTAACAGGGCGACTGAAAGAACGCTGATGGATGTCATTTTTATCAGTTATGACGAGCCTAATGCCGAAAAACATTGGCAGATGCTTAAACTAAAATGCCCCCGTGCAAAAAGGGTAGACAAAGTGAAAGGCCAAACAGAAGCATATCATACAGCGGCAAACATGAGCAATACAGATTGGTTTTTTGCGGTGTTTGCCAAACATGAACCAATTGAAAGTTTCACTTATGACTGGCAGCCTGATAGGCTCAAATCACCATGTCATTATATTTTTAATGGCATCAATGAAATAAACAAATTAGAATATGGTCACAGTGGTGTGATAATGTATGAAAAAAATCTAGTACTTGCAACGACAGATCCTGGCTTGGATTTTACCCTGTCTGCAAAACATGATGTCGTTCCGATAGTAACTGCTATCAATAGATTCGCCTACACACCTTTGATGGCGTGGCGTACTGCCTTCAGAGAATGCATAAAACTAAAATATGATGTAGACACTACAGGTGACGTAGAACAAAAATACAGATTAAAAGTATGGTGCACAGAAGGTGAAGGCACTAATGCAGAATGGTGTATGCGTGGAGCAAACGATGCCGTTGAATATATGGACTCAGTCAATTCAAACATGGATGACCTCAAAAAAAGTTATAACTTTGATTGGCTTATTAACTACTTTACAAACAAATATGGAGAAATAAATGATTAATCTTTCAGCATTTGGGTATGAAAAAGGCATGCGGGTGCAAGACATCATACCGGAGACATGGAAACGAAAAGACTTTATACAAGGAGAAATGGTCAAACGATTTGAACAAGACTTCGCAAAATATGTACATGCCAAACACTGTGTGGCAGTAAGTTCATGCACTTCAGCACTACAAATGAGTTTACTTGCATTGGGCATAGGTAACGGAGATGAAGTGATTACCACACCATTCACGTGGGTGTCATCTGCAGAATGCATTAAACAAGTGGGCGCCACTCCTGTGTTTGTTGATATAGATGAAAAGGATATGTGCATAGACGCATTAAAAGTAGGCAAAGCAATTACGGAAAAGACAAAGGCTATTATTGCTGTAGATCTATTTGGCAATGTGTGTGATATTGATGCATTGAAGCAACATGGACTACCTGTGATAGAAGATGCCGCTCAATCAACAGGAGCACTTTACAAAGGCATGGTCGTAGGTGGTGTAGCAGATATAACATGCTTTAGTTTTTACCCAACGAAAAATTTATCTTGTTGGGGAGACGCTGGTGCTGTGACTACGAACAACGATGAACTTGCAGAATCAATATCCGAAATGCGTAACCATGGACAAAGCAAAAGATTTCAAATCGAACGTGTTGGTTGGAATTCACGCATGGACACAATTCATGCAGAAGTTTTGTGTAGAAAACTTATACATTTAGATAAATGGAATGCAAAAAGAAAACAAATAGCACAATGGTATAACAATGAATTTGCCGATTATGTCGACGTTCCTTACCCAAATGATCACAGTCTACATGTCTACCATCAATATGTAATTAGGAGTCCACGGGTGTTAGCAATCAAAGATTATCTCAACAGGAACAATATACAAGCAAGAACATACTACCCTACTCCATTGCATCAGGTACCAACCTATAAACAAGATACTTCCTTACCTAATGCTGAAATGTCTAGCACCACAGGATTGGCAATACCGGTACATCAATGGTTAACAGAAAAAGATATTGATGTTATAATAAAAACAACTAAAGAAATAATATGAAAATAGCAGTGATAGGTGCAGGATACTGGGGTTCAAAATTAGTCAATAGCATCAAAGGACATGATGTGAAAGTCGTAGACGTCAAAGATGGAACCAAACTAGACGAAGCATTCGACTGTGAGGCAGCCATTGTTGCAACACCGGCCATGGATCATTATAAGACTGCCATGAAACTTTTAGAGCATGGTGTCCATTGTTTGGTTGAAAAACCTATTGCCTTAAAATACAATGAAGTTGAGATGTTAAAAGTCACGGCACAAGAATACAATGTTAAACTTATGGCTGGTCATGTTTTGTGTTATACTGATTTAATCACTAAACTTAAAGAAACTATTGTTAACGAAAATGTTTTACATATAGAATCAAGAAGACTTGCTTGGGGTAGAATACAATATGACATATCACCCATTCCTCATTTGGCTCCACATGATGTGGCTGTTCTTGATCATGTGTTCGAAGGAGCCATGCCCAAACAAGTGTACAGCAGAGGTTACAGGTTTGATAGCAGAGAGTTTCCTGATTATGTAATAAGTGATTTAGACTATGGTGATTTTACTGTGCAATTACAGATGGGTTGGTACTATCCTAAAAAGACTAGAACTATTACCACAATTACAAACAAAGGTCATCATATATGGGATGACGCTGAAAACACATGGGAATTTAAAGCCAATTACATGAGCGGTAAATATCAAGAGCAAAATCCAAAAATGGACTATAAAATAGAATCACCGACAATATTCACTCCAGTAGAAAATGAAATACAACATTTTATAAATTGCATAGAACACAATCTCGAACCTATCACAGGCAGTAATCATGCCTTAAGAGTTACTCATATTGTAAACCATTTAGAACAAAGTTTGAAAATAAAGAAACCATGTACAGTAATATATTAGCCATAGGCGCTCATCCAGATGACGTCGAACTTGGATGTGCAGGTACCCTGCTGAAATTTAAACAGCAAGGAGCAAATGTAGATATCGTTGTATCAAGAGATGATAATGCTCCACGTCCGAGTGTTAGACGAAACAGAGATATAATGATAAAAGAATACAAATCTTCTGAAAAAGTCTTAGGTATACCATTTCACATAATGAAAAATCCTGTAAGCGAAGATGGGCGTCCTATTCTAGAATGGAACAGTACCACAATATCTGACATGGACAAGATTGTAAATAGAAAAGAATATGATCTGATTATTACACATTCACCAGGAGACCATCATAACGATCACGTTAACACATTCAAAATAGTAAACAGTAGCCTCAGAAGGTATCATGGCGAGTTTTGGGTAATGGAAGAAGCACCATATAATAATAAAAACAGAGATTTCCAAGCAGACATATTTGTTGATATTACAAACACCATTGATAAAAAACTTGAATCTATTTCTTGCTATTCGAGTTATTTCGACGACACACTCTTACACAATATAAAAGGATTGGCCGCATACCGAGGGCAAATGCTAGGTGTCGAATATGCAGAATCATTTCAACTTCGTTGGCGGAACATCTATTAATGGTCAAATTCATATACCTAGATCGACATTGGGCAATGATAAAAAAACATTACATAAAAAACTTAGACCAAATTTGGTCGCAGGGTAAAGTAGTGTACGAAGATTTGCAAGTTGTTGATTTAATAAAACAACACACTAACAGAAAATATGTTACTCTCACTAACAGTTGCACGGATGCAATCACAATGATGATACAAGCATCATTAGAACCTGGCAGTGAAATAATTTGTCCTGCATACAGTTTTTATGCAACTGCCCATGCCATATCNAGAGCAGGCTGTAAACCTGTGTTNGTCGATGTGGACAAAAACTATCATTTGGATTTAGATAAAATTAAACTAACGTCAAAGACTAAGGCAATGTTATTTGTGTCATTGTTCGGCAATCCCATGAACTATCCCGAAGTTTTAAAGTATTGCAAAACAAATGACATCATTTGTTTAGAAGATGCCGCACAAAGTTTTGGTTCTTCTTATGGCAAACACAAAAGTGGTGCAGTTGGATTAGCAAGTGCTTTAAGTTTTTCACCATCTAAACCTTCACCAACTTTTGGTTTTTTAGGTGCAATGGCAACAGATGACAAAGTGGTATTCGACTATGTCCAGGATGCAAAAAAGCACAGTATGTCAAATGGCACAGTAGGACATAATTCTAATCCTGCAAGTGCGTTGGTCCTCCAACTTCAACACAGTTTAGAATTGAATGAGTTATGCCAACAACACAGAAACGATCATGCATCTACATATGACATGGCGCTGGCCAATCATGTGGTGTTGCCGGAGAGACAAGAAAAAACAAATTGGTCAAAATATGTTATTCAAACTGATGATCGGGATGAACTTAAAACATTTTTAGACAAGCAGGGCATAGAAACTAAAATACACTACAACACATTATTACCAAAATACAAAATGTACAACAAACACACAATATATCCAAAAGCAGAATGGTTATCACATAGAAGTCTCAGCCTGCCTATAGACGCATGGATGTCGAACAAAGAATGTAATATGGTGTGCAAAGCAATAAAGGAATTCTTTTCATGAACGTACTGATACTAGGTGGGCATGGATTCATTGGTTCACATGTGAGCCACATCCTTAAAGCACAAGGACACACAGTTTCTGTGCTAGATTGCTATCATCAATACCATATATTTCCTGACTGGGAGTATGAACCTGTGTTAGAACAAAGAAAGCAATGGGCAGGTGCTGACGAAATTCATATAGGAAAAATTGAAGATGCCTTTTTCTTAGAACATGTATTCAAAAGTAGCAAGCCAGATATAGTAATTCATTTAGCAACATACCCGAATGCACATATGGTCAAACGTAACCCAGAAGATGCAACAGGAAATATGGTCACAGCAAACATCAATATATTGAACGCCTGTGTAAAACATCACATTAAAAGGATAGTTTTCAGTTCAAGTTCTATGGTATATGGAGACTTCACTACAGAGGCTCCAGACGAAACCCACGCTACCAACCCACTTACATTGTATGGATCTTACAAATTGCAAGGTGAAAAGATGTGCGAAATTTGGAATAGAGAGCATGGATTAGAATACGTCATCATGCGTCCAAGTGCTTTGTATGGCACTAGAGACATGATTGTAAGAGTCATAAGTCAAATGACCAAAAGTGCTTTGGTCAATAAAAAGATCACTGTCAATGGTCCGGACAACAAGTTAGATTTTAGTTTCGTGGAGGATGTTGCTGAATATTTTTGCAGAGTTGCATTTGAACCTACAGCGGCCAATCAAAAGTTTAACTGCACTAGAGGGCGTGGCAGGAAAATAATAGAAGCCGCGGACATGGTTCAGTCTTTGCTGGGTTCAAAGATATTGATAGAACTTAAACCACATGATGCATTCTATCCAAACAGAGACACATTAAACAGCACAAAGATAGTCGAAACATTGAATTGGAAACCTACATATGATATAGAACAAGGTATTCCGAAATATATTGATTGGTTCTTAAAACAAGATTTTATTAGTAAACTTTAACCCTGTATTCTTTTTCCCAGGCTTCTGCATCTTTTTCATCATTAACCATCGGCTTGCCTCTAATGTTAAGTGAAGTGTTTAGCAACATAGGACACCCAGTAACTCTGTACCATTCTTCTAATAATGCTCTGAATCCCGGAGAATCATCATTGCCTACAGTTTGTACTCTTGATGTACCATCTTTATGTACGATAGCAGGAAATAAATGTGGCTTCTTGCAAGGTGCTGTGAATTGCATATACGGAGATATCTCAATACCTTTAGGCATGTCAAAGTAATCGTGTACATGCTCTTCTAGTATTGCCGGAGCAAAAGGTCTAAACTTTTGTCTTTTCTTGATTGTGTTGACTTGGTCTTTGATTGCCGACCCTCTAGGATCTGCCAACAATGATCTGTGTCCTAATGCTCGAGGTCCGAACTCTGCTCTACCATTTGCTACACCACAAATTTTGTTCTTAGAAAGTTCGTAAACTATGTCCTTTACCGGATATGGTCTGTCTATATTGTAACCTAAGAAGGGGTGTTTCCATTCTACCCATTCGTTGCGTTGTGCCAGTGCGGCACCCAATGCGTTTCCTGAGTCACCTGGTGAAGGCATTACCCATACATCATCCCAAAGGTGTGATATAGTTGAATTTGCTTTGCAATTTAAAGCACACCCTCCCATGTACACTAAATTTTTACTTTTTGAAATGCGTTGTGCATATCTCATCACATTGAATATTATGTCCTCTGTGAGTGCTTGTATGCTACAAGCAATATCGTATTGGGGTGGAAAGTCATCTTTAAGTTTAGGTTTGAACGCCAACCCTTTGTGAACATTGTGTTTCAGTTTGAAAGAACCATTGCCCATTTCTTGTATAAACTGATCTTTGATTTGCTCATAGTATATTGGCTCGCCGTATGCGGCCATGCCCATTGTGATGTATTCTTCATGCAATGGTTTTAATCCTATGTGATCTGTGAATGCTGTGTATAGTAATCCAAGACTATGTGGATATCTTGTGCTGTGTAGTTTGGTAATTTTTTGGTCTTTGGCTTCCCATATCGTAAGTGTGTCCCATTCTCCTATGGCATCTATTACCACTATTGTAGCGTCTCTAAACGGGCTCGTATAGTATCCTGCACATGCATGACTATAATGATGTTC
>JGI24004J15324_10000486_pt1 | contig 16126 bp, 16 predicted proteins | sample LinPmetageLP32_FD_15324 | JGI IMG/M metagenome (IMG submission 15324)
ATTGCCCCCATTGCGGGAACCCTACCGAGCAAGATTACTTGCACACTCCAGAAGATCTCGGAGGCCCTTCTGATATGACCTATCATCAGGCCGCCGCCGCGTATAAGAAATACGGTTGCGGGCTATTCAATGCCGTGCCTGAAATCTGTATGTATGAGCCCATTGAACCACCCCAACGAATGGCCCTAATTCGCGGAATGATGGACTTTAGCGATCATCCTGATGAATGGGTGATGATGTTCTAACCGGCCTTAGATTGTCCCCTTTTGCCCTGCTCATTGCGGGGCTTTTTTTTGCCTGTAGTAATCTCTCTCGGTAATTTACCGGATACCCTATGCTATGGCATACCTTTGATGATAATCGCCGTTAGAATGGATTACAGGACGATATAGGACTATTGATGCATCCGAGCGATCCGCCCGCCTCGGTCTTGAATACGTAAATACCGGCCGCCTAGAATGCCCCGACAAATAACTCTGTGTTAGTAGGTCGTATTCCGTGGGCCCTTGATCTACTGGGCCGGACTGTTTCCGGTGGTTGATTAGTGGTTATCTAGATAGTTTTGGATGGACTAGGTTAATCCGGTCTAATCGCTGAAGCCCAGTAACGGCGGGGCCTAGGGCGGGGGCCGGTGCCAGTGGGGGGGGTACCCGTTACCGTATACAACCCCGACATAATTTAGAAAAATAAAGACTGTCAACGGTATTAAGCACAGATACGAACCGGGACTACTTACCCTGTACTGTAAACGGTAATATTCCGGGTACTAAAACGGGGGAAAAGAGATAAATGACTGTAAAGCACGTAACAAAGTATTGTATTAGTTATATATTATTACACTAACTGTTGACTTAGTTAACGAATTACATTAAATTAAGGTATGACTTTGGATATTATCAAAGTATGCATTAGTTACTGGAGTCAAGTATGACCCAATCTAGTGAAAGTACCACATTAGAACTACCCATTACCGTTGAAAATGACTTAGAAGTTGATAACGACGGACGTTTCTATCTAATTTCCTACTTATTCCCGGATACTTCAGAAGAATCTGTTGGAATTCGTATATTATTTGATGATGTAATCGATAGCCTACTTGAATTCTATCAAGAAGAGACAGGCCCGTCTGGTTACGGACAGTTATACCTTATTGCTAATGAATTTGAGNGGCATACAGACCGATTAAGAGAGATTGCAGGGTATATGGAAGGTAAACATCACACAGGNGATCTATTCGATGAATTCTAAAACACTATTTAATCCAGATTTAATGGATGATCTTAATGCTACACAGATAGGACGGATAGGTGAATACCTAGTTGCCGCTATGTTAGGTGGATATGGTAATGAAGTTCATCATACCCCGGGAAAAGGTTATGATTTACTGGTTATGCCAACAGATGACACTGGTGTTGTAAGAGTAAACGTTAAAACGAAAAAAGCCGCCAAAGGTGGGCGGCGTTATAGTATTCGGAAAGGTAAAACTACAAGGTTTAGAGCGTATGAAGCAGATGATTGTGACATCTTTGCTCTAGTTTGTTTAGAGGATATGTCTGTGACATTTGAGGAATGCTCTAATTATGATGGGAAAGGTACGATATACTTAAATACTACTGCCCATAAACAAGCGGAGCCTTATACAAAGTGGAGGGAGTGCCTATCTCAGTAGAGAGAGGTTAGTATATATACCCCCCGGCAACCACCAGTCTGTTTTAGCATATATTTTACCATCCGTCAATAATTAATTACCCGTTCTGGGTTTAACTACTGTATTTGCAACCCTTGCATTATACCCGTAGTAGTGATATAACAAATGGCAGAAGCTCTATGTCTTCCCAAACCAATTCTATTAATTTAATTTATATTCGAGCCGCAATACGAAAGGCTACGGGTATAGAATTGTCTTTAACACAAGTTAAGCAATACCTTTTGGAAGAGGGTTTAATTACTCCTCACCAAGCAAAGCACCATGCAACGATATTTAGGGGTTATGGTGAATTCTATGAAACTGATTACTCCGATTACAAAGAAACCAACGCCAATAATAGGGAGTTGGATTTTAATGAAGAGTTACATCGAAACGATTTAAAAAACAGGAGTTAACATGAAGTACGCAAATTGTGGGGCATCTACCAAATCTAGCGCAAAGGCTAAGATGAACACGGGTGGATTTATGAAGATTGGAGATGGGCTCCAAAAACTTGATGTTAATAATACTGACGACAAGGTTAAAGCTAACAGAGGGAAATCTGTATTCAAAACAAANAGTGCGCCTACTCCAAATGTAAAAGAGTCTGGGCGTACTAAACCTCTTGTGAAACCTAAGCCTAAGCCAAGAGCGCCTTATGATGACTCTGGTGTAAAAGTAGGTGGAGGCCCTAAGCCTAAGCCAACCCCCAAACCAAAACCAAAACCTTCTCCCAAGCCTAAAGTTGGGCCTAAGACAGGTACAAGTGGCCCTAAAACTGGAGGCCCAAACCCTCCTAAGCCTAAGCCTAAACCAAAGATGAAGACTATTGGCCCACGTAGAAAAAACATGGCTCGTTTTAGTGCCGGTGGAATGGCTGAAGATAAAACAAAAGATAAGGCTAAGGAAAAAGAAGAAAAAGGCGGCAAGAAGTATAGTCGTGGTGAACTTGTTGAAGCTAGTTACGGTAAGATGGTTAAGAAGAAGAAATAAGTATGGCCACTAAGCGAGTTGATAAGTCTAAGATGGCTTGTAATAAGCCTAGACGGACACCCGGCGCTTCTAAAAAGTTTGTGGTTAAAGCCTGTCAGGACGGTAAAGAGAAAGTCATCCGTTTTGGTGACTCTGGTATGACCATTAAGAGATCTAACCCTAAGCGCCGTAAATCTTTTCGTGCAAGGCATGGATGTGATAGCAAACCCCCCTCAAAGATGACTGCAAGATATTGGTCTTGTAAAAAATGGTAAATTAAATGTCTGAAAAAAAGCCACATACTGAAATGCAAACTGCTTTTTTGGAAGCCCTTACNGGNGAGGCCAGAGGAGATGTTAGGAGTGCAATGAATATTGCAGGATATTCTATGAACACACGGCTTACTGAGGTTGTGGGGCCGCTTAAAAATGAGATTATAGAGCGGGCTAATATGTTACTTGCTATGAATTCTCCTAAAGCAACGTTTAGTATGATTGATGTTCTTAATGATCCCGGATCAATGGGAGCTAGGAATGCGGTAGCCGCCGCTAGTCAGGTTTTAGATAGAGCGGGCATCGTCAAGAAAGAACAAGTAGAGGTTAAGGGGCCGGAAGGTGGTATATTTATTTTACCGCCAAAACAAGTAGCACCCGTAGATGACGCAGACTACGACAGCGAATAAATGGCCTGACAAGAAACGTCGAAGTGTAACTACCAATGTCCCCTACGGATATATGGTTAGTGAAAAAGATGAACTTCTTGCAGTACCAGATTGGACATTAATTGGCTTTATTGAAAAGGCTATGGATTTTCTGGACTCCGGTAATTCTTACCGTGAAGCGTCTAGATGGTTAGGTGAGAACTCAGGACATGAGATATCACACCAAGGTCTTGCTAATATATGGAAGAAACACAGGGGTGATCCTAAAAACCCTAGGATTAAACAGCTTACAAAGCAAAAGAAAAAGCAGTCCCCCAAGACAAAAGAAGCTAGGGCTCTACGAAACTTAAAGTTAAAAGAAGCCGGGGCTAAGAGAAGCCTAACTGTTACGGGTAAGAAGTTAAAAGCGTTAAAGGGCGACCAGATAGAACAGAGCCCGGAGTCGTCCTCGTTTAGTGACACTTTAGATTTTAAATCTACACCCAAAGAACACGAAGTTATATTCTCGCCTAACGAAGGGCCGCAGACAGAATTCTTGGCGGCATCAGAACGAGAAGTTTTATATGGTGGCAGTGCCGGTGGTGGTAAGTCCTACGGATTGTTAGCTGACCCTATGCGGTATTTTGGGAATACAAACTTTAATGGTTTGATCCTACGTCGTACTAACGATGAACTTAGAGAATTAGTCTGGAAGTCTCAGGAGATTTATCCCAAGGCATATCCGGGCGCAAAGTGGCAAGAAAAGAAATCACAGTGGGTATTCCCTAGTGGGGCTAAACTCTGGATGACTTACCTAGAACGTGACGAGGATGTGTTGCGTTATCAGGGACAGGCATTTTCTTACATTGCCTTTGATGAGTTGACACAACACGCAACGCCCTTTGCATGGAACTACATGCGATCACGTTTGCGAACTACTGACCCATCTTTGCCTACTCATATGCGGGCAACGACAAACCCGGGAGGCCCGGGACACCAATGGGTTAAGAAGATGTTTATTGATCCGGCACCGGCGAATATAAAGTTCCCGGCTACGGACATAGATTCTGGGGATGTACTAGCCTATCCAGAGGGACATGAAAAAGCAGGAGAACCACTGTTTCACCGTAGGTTTATTCCGGCGTCCCTTAAAGATAATCCCTACCTTATGGAGGGTGGCCAGTACGAAGCCAACCTTTTGTCTTTGCCAGAGATGCAGAGAAGACAGTTACTTGAAGGTGATTGGGCCGTCGCAGACGGTGCGGCATTTAGTGAGTTTAAACAGAAACACCATGTGTGTGATCCGTTTGAGATACCACATGAATGGCGCAGGTTTAGATCGTGTGACTACGGTTACTCATCTTTCTCCGCAGTACACTGGTTTGCTATAGATCCGGCCTATGAAACACTGATCGTTTACCGTGAGTTATACGTTAGTAAGCACACAGGTAAAGACCTAGCTAGAGCGGTCATGGAACTTGAGCAAAACGAACAAATAAGTTATGGTGTGCTTGACTCTTCTTGTTGGCATAACCGAGGGCAGATTGGCCCTTCGATAGCAGAAGAGATGATTTCAATGGGCTGTCGGTGGAGACCATCAGACAGAAGTGCGGGAGCCCGGGTTGCGGGCAAGAACCGCTTTCACGAAGTCCTCAAGTATGATGAAGAAACTGAAACTGCGGGAATTGTGTTTTTTAACACCTGTAGACAGATCATTGCTGATCTTCCCGTAATACCCAGTGATCCTAAAGGTGGCGATGATATTGATGCCCGTTACCGAAGTGATCACACATATGACTCAGTTAGATACGGAATTATGTCACGTCCTAAAGCACTTTCACCGTTTGAAGGTTGGGGACAGGCACCCACTCAGCCTTACAGGCCCGCAAATATTAAATTTGGATATTAAATAAATGGCAATTGTAGACCGACCTGAAGATATGAACATGGAAGATAAAGCCTTTGGATTACAGGACTCTTCCGATCCCGGCGTAGAAGCTTCCTATAGTGGTTTAGTAGGTTGGATTGAAGGCCGATATAACCGATCCAAAGATGCACGACAAAGTGACGAAGGTCGATGGCTTAACAGCTACAGGAACTATAGAGGTTTATACGGCCCTGATGTCCAGTTCACCGAGACAGAGAAAAGCCAAGTATTCGTTAAGATTACTAAGACTAAAGTCTTGGCCGCATACGCCCAGATTGTAGATGTACTGTTTGCAGGTAGCAAATTCCCTATCGGGGTTGAGTCAAGTCGTAATCCTATCAATATGGAAGGATCTATCCACTTTGATCCCAAAGAAGTAACTCAAGAAAAGATAGATGAGATATCTGGTGGACAAGCACCAAGTACTGCATCTTCAACTGTAGCTCGTCCAGAATTACTAGGTAAATCAGGGCCGTTAGCTGATCAGTTAGAAAGAGTTGAAGACAAATTGCGCGTAGGTGCGGGAAAAACACCAACAGCAATGACATTTGAGCCCGCTAAAGAAGCGGCTCGAAAGATGGAAAAGACAATACATGAGCAGTTAGATGAGAGTGAAGCTAACAAGCACCTCCGGTCTACTGCGTTTGAGATGTCCTTGTTTGGTACAGGCATCATCAAAGGGCCATTTGCCCTACAAAAAGAATATCCACAGTGGAATGACGAGGGTCAATACGATCCTATGTTTAGAAACATTCCAAAGGTAGAGTCTGTAAGTATATGGAATTTCTACCCTGACCCAGATGCAAGAAACATGGCAGAGGCAGAGTACGCTATTGAGCGTCACCGCCTAAGCNGATCTCAAATGAGAGCATTGAAGAAACGCCCTTATTTTAGAGAGGAAGCAATTGAAGAAGCNATCGAAATTGGCTCTAACTACGTTGGAGAGTATTGGGAAGAAACTCTAGAAGACAATAATAACTCATCTTCAGTTGACAGATTTGAGGTTCTTGAGTTCTGGGGAACAGTTGATGCAGAGATAGCTGAAGAAGCTGATCTAGATATCCCAGAAGATGTCTTTGAGGGTGGTGATGTGCAGGTTAATGCTTGGGTTTGTAACGGCCAAGTACTACGTCTAGTTCTTAACCCATTCACACCAAGCAGAATACCCTTCCATGCAGTTCCTTACGAATTAAATCCATACAGTTTCTTCGGCATTGGCCCGGCAGAAAATATGGAAGACACTCAAGAGATTATGAACGGGTTTATGCGTTTGGCAGTAGATAACGCGGCCCTATCGTCTAATCTACTTATTGAGATTGATGAAACTAACCTAGTTCCCGGACAAGACCTTAGCGTCTATCCCGGTAAGATATTTAGAAGACAAGCCGGGGCACCCGGACAAGCTATCTTTGGCACAAAATTCCCAAATGTAACTGGAGAATGTCTACAGGTATTTGATAAAGCTAGACAGCTTGCTGATGAGTCAACAGGTATGCCTTCTTTTGCTCATGGTAGCACAGGAGTTATGGGAGTAGGTCGAACTGCTTCTGGTATGTCTATGTTGATGGGTGCGGCGGCACAAAATATTAAAGCTGTCGTAAGAAACATAGATGATTATCTATTATCACCTCTTGGTAGAGCTTTATTTGCATTTAACATGCAATTTAACTTTGATAAGTCGATTAAAGGCGACATAGGCGTCGTTGCACGGGGCACAGAGAGCCTTATGCGTAACGAAGTACGTTCTCAGCGTCTTTTACAGTTTATGCAGATGACCGCTAACCCAAGTATGGCTCCGTTTGTTAAATATGATTACATTTTACGTGAACTAGCCGCGTCTATGGATCTGGATGAAGAAAAAGTCTTAAACGATCCACGCGAAGCGGCTATCCAAGCGGAGATGATGGCATCTATTGCGGCCCTAATGCCTCAGCCCCCAGAACAAGCCCAACAAGCGGCCCCACAAGACCCTACAGGCAATGGAAACGGAACTATAGCTCCCGGAGCGGCTCCAGAACCACAAGCAGAAGGTTTTAGTGGCGGTGGTGGTGGTGCAAATGGTGGTAATCCTCCTGCACAGCCCGCAGAGGCACCCCCACAATAATGGAAAAAGAATTAGCAAGAACAATCTTACTTTTAGTCAATGACGTAGAAAAATACCCATTACTACAGGCGTACATAGATAATCGCATTGAAACGATGCGTTCCTTTTTAGAAAACACTAAAGACCATCAAAAAATTATGGAAGTACAAGGCGCTATTGCAGAGTTACGTCGCTTCCAAACATTGCGAGAACAAGCTCTGGAGGGGGCAAAATAATGGAACAAGAAAACGAAATGGATAAAGGCTATGTATTAGTCGAAACAGAATCTGGTTGGGTTAGCCTTCCTCTAGAAAATGAGATGGGTGAGGTTTATGACGAGGAAAGTCTCAAGCAATGGATTTCAAGCAACGGCCCCGTTGATCCGATTACAGGTGAAGACCTTCCTGTATTTGATGAAGAAGAATCTGCAAACGCTTATGCAAAGCAGATTTTTGAAAGTGGTATGCCGGAGGCAGAGTCCTCTAAGCCCGGTCTTGAAGATGGCCCAGAATTAGAAGGGGTTATGAGAGCCCTAGAAGACCAAGGCCCTGTAGAGATGTATCACGGCGGCATGATGATGCCCGATCTAATGGTTGGTATGGACGAGATGTCTGGCAACCCAATACCCCCGGGATCAAATGCCGACAATGTAAAAGATGATATCCCTGCCGCGTTGAGCGATGGTGAATACGTTGTACCTGCGGACGTTGTTCGGTGGCACGGCTTAAAAGAATTTGTCTTCATGAGAGAAGAAGCAAAAATGGGTTTGATGTCCATGCAGATGGAGGGTCAAATTCAAATGATTGATGAAGAAGAGTCTGATGAAGATTCTGAAGAAGAAACTCACACTATGCCAGACGGCACTGAAATGCCCGGAGCTACCCACGAAGAGTATGAAGAAGAGTATGGTGAATGCTCTGATTGTGATGGGGAAGGATGTGACGAATGCGAAGAAGAAAAAGAAGAAGAGATGGACGAAGAGGATGGATACTACCCCTCTGAGAACTCTTATCGTCCTAAAGTCAAAATAGCTATGATGAAGAAATAACGCGGCACCGGGCTACCCGCAAAACCACTAGTCATTCCGATTAGTCTACTTTAACGGCCCCCAATGGAGAAAATATGAGCAAGTACCAAAACGCCTATCGGGATGAACCCGAAGAGGCATTAGAACCTACGCCTGTCGAAACTAAACCCAGTAAGCAAGCTATGACGCCAGAAGAAGAAACATTTAAGAAACGCTACGGAGATCTAAGACGCCACATGCAACAACAGATGTTGGAGCGTGATGGTGAAATCGAAACAATGAAGGCTCAGTTAAATGATGCCACCAAAGCACAGATTAGATTTCCTAAAAGTGAAGAAGAAGTAACAGCATGGTCTGAGAAGTACCCAGACGTAGCAAAGATCATTGATACTATCGCACAAAAGCGGGTATCGGAGGCTGTCACAGACGCTAGTAAAGAATTTGATAAACTGAAAAAGTTTGAAGCAAGTATAAAAACTAAAGAAGCTATGATGGAGCTTAAAAAGACCCATCCAGATTTCGATAGTATACGTGCATCAAAAGAGTTTCATGATTGGGTTCTTGAACAACCTAAGTATGTTCAGGATGCCCTGTACAAAAACAACACGGATGCAAAGGCGGCTTCTAGGGCCATTGACCTTTACAAGTCCGATAAAGGAATTCGCAAAACGCGAAAGAAAAATACCAGTGCCGCCGCACAGGCCATTGGTAACAGTAGAGTAGCCGCTCCTAGTGGTGGTAAATCTACGTTTAGAGAAAGTCAGGTAGCAAACATGAGCGCGGCTGAATACGATAAAAATGAAGTTGCAATCATGGAAGCAATCAAAAAGGGAATATTTGATTACGATGTTACTGGCGGAGCGCGTTAAATCACTTGCTAATACATTAGTTATTGTGGTATAACAACCTTAACAAACCCTGAGCCGAGACTGCGATATTTCTACAGTCTCCTACCTCAACATTCCCAAAATATCAGAAGATCGCTCTAAAGATACCTAAGTTTCTATGGCTCCTCGGCCGAGGTCACCCGTAAGCACTTAGCCCTTCATGCAGTAAAGCCTTCTGTTTCGTCACAGCATTATTTTTATGCTGATTTACTTAACATATATCTTCAAGGAGAAGAATCATGGCATTTGCAAAAGCTTCGGGCTACGCCAACCTTCCAAATGGAAACTTTAGTCCCGTCATTTACAGTCAGAAAGTCCAAAAGTCTTTCAGAAATAGCTCAGTGGTGGAAGACATCACTAACACCGATTATATGGGTGAAATCGCTTCTTACGGCGATTCCGTCAAGATAATCAAAGAACCAGAAATCACAGTATCTGATTATGCTCGAGGAACCGCAGTAGCGGCCCAGAACCTATCAGACGCAGATTTCTCTCTCGTAATCGATCAGGCGAACTACTACATGTTCAAGATCGATGATATTGAAGCCGCTCACAGCCATGTAAACTTCATGGATCTAGCGACTGACCGTGCCGCACACAGATTGCGTGACACTTACGATCAAGAAGTACTCGGGTACTTGTCTGGTTTTGAGCGTAACTCAGGTAACACTGCATGGATTGCACGTTCTGCCGCTAACGGCACTAAAGCTGACTCAACCGCAGGAGCGGATGAATTATTGCTTGCTAACAAGTTGGACATCGTTGATTTCGGCGGTTCTGATCTTGGTGGTTCTGCCGATGCGAACACTCACGCACTCACTTCTATTCCTCTAGCGGCCGGAGGCGGCGCAGGGCCGATCACTAGCCCACTAGCAGTTCTTAACAGAATGGCTCGTAAGATGGATCAAGCGAATGTTGACAGTTCAGACCGTTGGTTTGTAGCTGATCCAGTGTTCTATGAGTTGCTAATGGATGAAGATTCTAAGTTCATCAATTCTGACTTTGGCGGTGGTGATGAACTCCGCAACGGTCGTGTTGGTAGCGGTCTTATCCGTGGCTTCAAAGTGTACAAGTCTAACAACCTACCATTCTTTGGAACTGGTGCAGGAACTGCTTCTGCTACAGGTTCAGAAGAGAACTTCGGTATTGTTGTTGCAGGACATCAGTCTTGTGTAGCTACTGCACAGCAGTTGGCTAAGACTGAAAGCTACCGCGATACTGCATCTTTTGCAGACATTGTTCGTGGTATGCAGTTGTACGGTCGTAAGATCCTCCGTCCAGAGGCTCTAATGACTGCTCATTACAACTTAGCATAAGCTGATCAAGGGTGGCCCTCTTCGGGGGGTTACCCTTTTTTTACATAAATTTAGAGTAATTTAATCAATGGCATCTACTTTCCTGAATCTTACTAATCGTCTTCTTCGTCGAATTAACGAAGTAGAGATTTCAGAAGCTGACTTCTCTAATACTAGGGGCATACAAACCCTTGCGAAAGACGCTATTCTAGATTCCATTGCTCAGATTAATCAATCCGAATATGAGTGGCCGTTTAATGCGGCAGAACACACACAGATTTTAGCTGTTGGCCAAGAAGAATACAGTTGGCCTTCGTTCTTCAAAAGTGCTGATTGGAATACATTTCAATTACAAAAAGACGATAGTTTAAATATAAACCATAAGCGTCTTAAATTTATTGAGAGAGATCAATACGTCCGGTATCACCAAGATGCAGACGATGACGCTAGTACCACTGGCCTTGCATGTCCTGAAGTTGTATTTCCATCTCACGGTAATGGCTACGGGGTCAGCATGTCCCCTGATAAGCAATACACTCTACAGTTTAAATATTTCTTAAATCCAGTGGGTCTTGTAGCCCATTCGGATACGACCCGCATCCCGGATACTTACGATAACGTAATTTTGGATGGCGGGTTATATTATTTGTACATGTTTAGAGACAACCCAGAGTCTGCGGGCGTAAGCATACAGATTTTCCAACAGGGCATAAAGAATATGCAGGGGATACTAATTAATAAGTATCAAAGTGTTTATGACACACGGATCACACGAAACTCTAGGTCTAGTTCTGATTTGTTAGGTTACTAAGATGCCGGATCGCGTTCAGTCGTACAAAGTCATCTGTGGTGGTGGTTTAAACAGTAACGAAAACCACTTAGACCTCAGTGAGAACAACCCCGGTTCTGCTACTAGGCTCGTTAATTATGAGGTTAGTTTGTTTGGTGGCTACAGGCGTATAGAAGGCTTCTCTGCGTATAACGCACAGCATACCGAAATAGACCCTGCTAACACTGAAGGTAAAGTTCTTTCAGTAGCAATATTTAAAGATGACAATACTAACTCTACTAAAGTCATCGCAAATAGAAAGATTAAAAAATTTACTTATACAGCCACAGCCAACCAGACTGCTTTTACGGGGTCTGATGCAAACTCAAGAACTATGGCAATTAACAACTCGGCTAATACGGTTGTTAAGAAAACAAGTGGGGGTACAACTACTACTCTTTCTTCTAGTTCTCATTATAGTATTAGTGGCAACACCGTTACGTTAGCATCAGGGGCTTCAGCCGGTGACGTAATTGAAATAGATACAAATGAGTATGCTTATTACCGCCACGTAGCATTTGCCGCATGGGCTAAATACACTACCGGGATAGTACATAAATTTAAAGTTAGCACTCGTTCTGTCAATAAACTAAGACACGTTAATTTTAATTTTGGTGATGGTAATAAAGTATGTTTTGTAGACGGCGTAAATAACGCTGTTGTATTTGATGGAACAAACTGGAAGTCAGTTAATCCTTCCGGTGCAGGTACTTCAAGTGACCCGGGCGGGCCTACCGCATTAGCGGCACCAGAGTTAGTAGATGCATTTGAAAACCACCTCTTTTTAGGTGGCGATAGAACAGCACTAGCTTCGGTGGCATACTCAGCACCACTTGACCCTATTAATTTTACCACCTCAGCGGGTGGAGGACAGTTAGCAATTGGGTTTGACGTAGTACAGTTTAAACCTTTCCGGGGTGACCTATTTATATTTGGTACCAACGGAATTAAGAAAGTTTCACCCGATGCAACGGCAGGATTTGTTTTAGATCAAATCACTACAAATGTTGGATGTATTGCGAGAGACTCAGTATTAGAGATTGGTGGAGATTTAGTATTCTTAGCACCAGATGGATTACGCCCGGTTGCAGGAACAAGTAGAATTGGTGATGTTGAATTAGAAACTATATCTAAGAGCATACAGCAATTATTAACGGCACTACCACAGGACTTTGATTTAGATACCCTCAACGGGGTTGTAATAAGAAGTAAGTCACAGCTTAGATATTTTATAGGCGATGACACAATCGGTGTATCAGATAGTTTTGGTATTATTGGTGGCCTACGATCTGCGGATCAAAGGCTAGGTTGGGAGTTTGGTGAGCTTTTAGGTATAAGAGCAAGTTGTTGTACATCTGCCTATGTAGAGTCCAGTGAACTTGTATTGCACGGAGATTATAACGGCAAAGTCTACAGGCAAGAACAAACTAATGCCTTTGATGGAGCAGACATTCTCTCAGTTTATGCAACACCGTTTTTTGATTTCGGAGATACAGAAGTTAAAAAACTAATGAGGAAAGCCAACACGTTTATTCGTGCTGAAGGCCCCCTCAACCTGAACATGGCGGTAACTTATGATTGGGAAGATCCCAACACGGCAAAGCCAAGTTCTTATTCCCAAGAATCTACAGGGGCACCTGTGAGATATAAAGGGAAGAATATTAATTTTGCAGGAACGAATATTAACTATGGCGGTACAGAAAAACCCATCGTTACGACAAGCCTTCAGGGCGCGGGTTATTCCTGCCAACTCACCTTTGTTACTTTAGGGAATTTTGACCCCTACAGTATTCAAGGAATTGTATTTGAATTTAGCATTGCGGGACGTAGATAATGGCAGGATATACTAGACAGTCAGTAGCGGATATTATTAACGGCGCGAACATTACTGCGCCACCAATTAATGCTGAATTTAACCAAATTCTAGCCGCTTTTAACGCTTCATCAGGACACTCGCACGATGGCTCAACGGGAAATGCCCCTAAAATACCCCTCGGTACTTCGGTATCTGGTTACCTACTTCCTGCTAATGGTGGTGTTGGTGGACTTAACAACACAACTGCCACGTCCGATCCGACAACTTCCAGTGATGCTAACTCGGGTTATGCTCCCGGTTCGTTCTGGCTTAACGCCACCACTGGGCGTAGCCACATATGTCTATCCAATTCCGTCGGTTCAGCCATTTGGGTTCACTTACTTCAAATAAGCACGTCTGGTATTGCGGCTCCTAAAGTAACAAATACAGTAGACCTAGGTACTAGCACTCTACAATTCAAAGATATTTTTATTGATGGCGTAGGCTACATTGACAACGTCAATTCTGAAACCATGTCCAGTACAGGAAATGTAACTGTAGGTGGTATTTTAGCTGTTTCTAACAACGCCTCCGTGGGTGGTAATTTCACATTAACTGGAACTAGTACCTTGGTGGAAATGTTACAGCTAATGCTAACCTTAGCGTTGCAGGAACTAGCACATTAACAGGAAATACGACTGTAGGTGGTACCCTTGGAGTAACTGGAAACACGACTTTTACTGCTAATGTAACTGTTAATGGTAATTCTACGTTTGGTAATGCTTCATCTGACACTGTTACTATAACAGCCGGAGTAAATTCAGACTTAATCCCTTCTACGGATGGTACTCACGATTTAGGTTCCTCTACCAAAGAATGGCAAGATTTATATGTAGATGGTACCGCAAACATTGACTCCTTGGTTGCAGATACAGCCGACATCAATGGTGGTAGCATAGACAGTGCTACTATCGGTGCAGGAACACCTGCCGCCGCATCATTCAGTGGCCTAACAGCGACAGGCACAATTAACTTCGCTAGTGCCACAGTATCCAACTTAGGTACTGTTTCTACAGCTAACATCGACGGTGGTACTGTTGATGGTGTAACTATAGGTACAAACTCTGCGGTTACTGATCTTCGGGTAGACAATCTGAAGGTAGACGGCAACGCAATTACAAGCACAAATACGAATGGCAATATTGATATTACCCCGGCAGGAACGGGTGAAGTTAATATAAGCAAAGTAGACATTGACAGTGGTGCTATCGACGGGACTACTATCGGTAGTTCTTCTGCTTCTAGTGGTGCATTCACAACAGTTTCAACATCAGGCCAAGCTACACTTGCTACAGTAGATATCAATGGTGGTGCAATCGACGGTACAGCAATTGGTGGTACTACAGCATCTACAGGTGCCTTCACTACTGTCTCAGCAACCACATACACGGGTGCTGTTACTGGTAACGTAACCGGCAATGTCACTGGTAACGTAACAGGAGATGTAACAGGCAATGTCACTGGCAACCTAACAGGTAATGTAACCGCAAATTCTGGTACATCCACATTCACTAACGTAACTATTGATGGTACGTTAAATATGAATGCTGGTACATCAGCTACTATCCAAAATCTTACTGCACCAACTAATGACTTAGATGCCGCTACTAAGAAGTATGTAGATGATGAGATCTCTACTTTAGTAGGAGACGCTGGCGCTGGGCTTAATACGCTCGGAGAACTGGCCGATGCACTGAATGACGATGATGATTTTTCAGCTACGGTCACAGCTAGTATTGCGACTAAGCTACCTAAAGCCGGTGGCACGATGTCCGGCGCAATCGCTATGGGGTCTAATAAGATCACTGGCGTTACAGATCCTACAGCTAACCAAGACGCATCGACTAAAGCCTATACTGACGCCCAAAGAGATACCCGTGTAGCCAAGTCAGGTGATACCATGTCTGGTGCCCTTGCTATGGGTACAAACAAGATTACAGGACTAGGTACTCCGACAGCTAACGCTGATGCTACTACCAAGCTCTATGTCGATAACATTCTTGGATCAGCTACGGTTGCCGCTACTTCGGCCTCTAACGCGGCAACAAGTCAAACAGCCGCCGCCAATAGTGCAACAGCTTCAGCTAATAGCGCGACAGCTTCTGCCTCAAGTGCCGCTTCTGCCGCCGCTTCATACGATCTATTTGACGATAGATTCCTCGGAGCTAAGTCTAGTGCGCCTTCTGTAGATAATGATGGCAGTGCCCTTGTTGTAGGTACTCTGTACTTCGATACAACTGCACAGCTTATGAAGGTCTACGGAGCTTCTGGATGGCAATCAGCCGGGTCGGCAGTTAACGGTACGTCTGAGCGATATAAGTATGTAGCGACAAACAACCAAACCACGTTTAGTGGAGCAGATGCTAACAGTAATGCACTTGGCTATGATGCCGGGTTCCTTGACGTTTATCTGTCAGGTATTCGCCTCGTTAATGGTGTGGACTTCACCGCTACTTCAGGAACTAGCGTTCAGTTAGCTTCTGGTGCGACTACAGGTGATATCCTAGAGGTCGTAACTTACGGTACTTTTGTATTAGCCAACCTTAACATCAACGGCATGACCGATGTTAATACAGGTGGGGTAAGTACGAATGATATTCTTGCTTATAACGGTAGTACTTTCGTACCTACTTCTACGCCTACATTTGATAGTGTAGCGGCAACATCTCTAGACATCTCAGGCAACATAGACGTAGACGGAACTACTAACCTTGATGTCGTGGACATTGATGGTGCTGTGGATATGGCAAGCACTTTAGCTGTTGGTGGTAACGTAACGGTTACAGGTGATGTTGATGCTTCAGGAACTTTTCTAGCAGGTAATGCTGACTCTATTTTTGCTGAAAATAATTTAGCATTTAAATCTTCTGGCGGTGCTTTTATTGACCACCGAACCACAGGGCAATCAATTACTTTTAGAACTT
>JGI24004J15324_10000487_pt1 | contig 16107 bp, 27 predicted proteins | sample LinPmetageLP32_FD_15324 | JGI IMG/M metagenome (IMG submission 15324)
AGTGGTATATAGGCAAAACAGCTACATTTACATACTTCCAGCGCACACCAGCCGGATCTTATCGTCATCCTTTATTTAAAACAATACGAAACTATGAATAACAAAAAATTAACTAACGTAAAAACAAGACGCAAAGTAGAATTTAAAGCGTACAACGTAGGTGAAATACCTAAAGGTTTTAATAAGTACACAGACTTGTATTTTAATAAAAATGGTTTAACTTATATTGAAAAAGTTGAATCATTCTGGGATCATATATGAAACAATTTTGGAGAATATGGGCTAAAGCTTTAGGAGAAAAAGCTAATCAAAACGCAGATGCTGTTGCTTTAGTAAGAACTTTACTAATAGCTCAAGCTGTTATAACAAATATATTAATATCAATTAACATTTTAATAAACTGGATATGAACGCACACAATATTTACACTCATTTATATTATCAAAATATATTTGGCATTAAAGATAAAATTAAAAAATTACAAAAATCAAATAAAAATGATAATAAAAATAGGAAAAATAAAAATTGATACTGAGTCTAGAGTTAACAAACACAAAGCTTATTTATTTAATATGATAAGATTGTTACATCAAGAAATTGTAGATTTAGTTATATTAGGAGAATCTAAAAACAGAATATCTGTTCACGAGTTAAAAGCTAAGGCTAAATTAATAAAAAAATATCAACGCAGATTAAAGTTATTACACATATGAAGAATTTTAATAAAAAAATTTATGCGTTAAATCAAAAATCTACATTGGCAATGCCAAGCACGATACCTCGCATGTATTTTAAAATGGCCAGTAAAATAGCTAATTCGTTTTCAAAAGAATATGCAGCAATAGGCGTTATGAATATAAACGACTTAAACCAAGAGGCCTGGCTAGCTTTGTTAGTTACTTGGAAAAACATAAACTGGGAATATATTAATTCATTAAAAACACCGTTAGATAAAAACAAAGCAATATCTAAATATCTTTCTACTAGCATTAAAGGTTTAGTAAGCGATAACGTAAAAAAGAACGCCGATGGCACGTCTAAACCTATTAAAGGTATATGGAACAACAAAGATAAAAAAAGACATACCACAGGCTTTGGATTCTTATCAGTTTTGTTTCCTCAATGGTTTGATAATGAGGTTTTGCAAATTATCGATGAAGACACCTACGATTATGATTATGAAAAGCTAGGCGATTATTTAGAGGGCTGGTTAAAAAAGTATACTCCAAAGTATCATTTAATGATAAAAATGTTTTTTGGTTTAGACGATATTTATTCTAAGCCTAAAAAAATTAAAGAAATTGCAGAGTTATATAACATGAACACCGAATCCGTAAAAAAACAAAAGCAACGACTAATAAATAAATTATCTATTAATGTAGATGCTTTAAATGAATTAGCTTATTTTGTAGCAACTAACGGAATTAAATCATCTTCAAAAGTTTATGACTGGGCAGAGGTTAATTTACAAATATATCAAAATTAAGGTCCCTTTAACTAAAAATTGCACTATAATATTATGAATAATTTTAACACTAAATATAAAAGTTGTTTCACAACAATAGACGAACTTCAATACATTGCACCTAGTGATAAAGCGCCTACTCAATTTAAAGATAATGCACCACGNGAAAAACAAGCTAACTANTCTTTTAGCATTGTTAAAGCAGTATCTGGTGGCAAATACATTTCTTTAAATCAATCGCAGTTAACAGGTAAAGGTGTATTGCCTAGTAAAAAAATATATCACGAATCCGAAATATATCATAACTCTTATAAAGATGCTTCTTCTTGCTTAGGTATAGTAAAAAAATACGCTAAAAAAAGAACATTCAAAAAAAATAATATAATTTATGATTTATTAAATTAATACGTTACAAATGGAAAATTACAGTGATAATATAGATGAAACCGTAAGTTATGTTATAGGTGATGGCATCATAACATTTTATGAAAACGGGATACCAACAAACCATTTAATAATACCAACACATGAACATTAAAGAAAAATTAAGTAAAATTCAATACGAATTTAAAGCAAAAAAATCAAGGTTTAATTCATTTGGTAAATATAACTTTAGATCAGCAGAAGACATTCTTGAAGCTTTAAAGCCTATGAACGATAAGCATAATGTATACTTCATTATAGATGAAAATTTAACCTTAGGTGAGTTTCCTATTATGCATACTACAGCTTCTATTGTAGATGCTAAGTCAGGAGATCAAGTAACAGCATCAGCTATAGTAGGCATTGATCTTAATCAGAAGGGTATGCAAATGCCACAGAAGTTTGGATCAGCAAGTTCTTATGGCAAAAAGTATGCGTTAGGTAATCTATTGCTCATTGATGACACAGCAGATTCGGATGCAACTAATACTCATAGCAAAGAACCTATTAGACAAAAGCTTCAATTTAATGAAGTACCTATTGGCCAGACTAAAGCTAAACCTGTAGTTGATATGAAAAACATAGAGCAAGCTAAGAAGTTTATTTCTAATGGAGGTCTATTAAAAACATTAAAAGAAAAGTACAATATAACCGCTGAAGCATTAAAAGAACTTGATGGATAATAAAAAAACAATTGAAAGGTTAAGAAATGACGAAGATTATTACGGAAAATTTGGAAAACAATTTCTTAGTAATAGTGATATATCTTCTTTATTATCTAATCCATTAAATTTTAAAAAGCCTTCTCCACCGAATCCAGCATTTGTTGTAGGAGGTTATTTCCACACTACTATACTAGAGCCAAATAAGCTCGATAAGTATAAGATAATAAAATCATCAACTAGGAATACGAAAGCTTATAAGGAGTTGTCTGAGGGTGATATATGTCTGCTTGAACACGAAGCTGATAATATAGAACTAATGAGAGAAAAAGTTCTTGAAAACGAACTATTCTATGACATGATACGAGAAGGTGAAGTTGAATATGAAGTGCCTGGTATTACGACATTAGAAGGTCTTGAATGGAAAGGCAAAGCAGATATTATAAACCATAGTCATAGATTAATAATTGATCTTAAGACTACAAATAATATTAATGCATTTGCTAACTCAGCTTATAAGTATAACTACGATAGCCAAGCTTACATCTATTCTAAGATGTTTGGATACGAGCTTATATTTATTGTAGTAGACAAAAAAACTCTTCAATTAGGCTTGTTTGATTGCAGCTCACAGTTCTTACAATCAGGACAGAACAAAGTAGCTAAAGCTGTTCAAGCTTATAACGAGTTTTTTGTAAATGGCGAAGGAGATTTTAGCCAATATTATATCTCCAAAACACTTTAATTTAATTTTTATATTATGCCGAGAACTAAAAAAAGAACCTGTGATGTAACAGGAGTAACAACAAATGAAAACAATTTTTACAGCAATCAATCCCACGTAAAAGCGGTTGATAATTTAAGAAGAGTTACAGGAGCTTCAAAACCTCAACTAAAAAGAATGTTCAACACTTTAAACGCATATTAAATGGCAAGTATTATTTCAGGTAGTATTGATTTAAATAAAATTGATAAATTAAAAATTTACGAAGGTAAGAAAGGTAAATATTATCCAGTAACTGTAGTGCTAAATAATGAGCTTGGTCAATACGGTGATTCAGGATATATTCAAACTGAACAAACCAAAGAAGAACGTGACTCTAAACAACCAAAAACATTTTTAGGTAATGTTAAAGTTGTTTGGACTGATGGTCAGAACGTAACTACAGCAGGTAAAGAAGGCCAGCAAGCTACAATTGATAGCGGATTTGCAAAGTCTGAACCAGATTTACCATTTTAACATGAATACAACAGAGATCAACGGTTTTACTATTGATCAGTTCAATCAGTATGATCTAACAGCAGGAAAAAAAGAGGGTGTATGCCCTCTTTGCTCCGCTGACAGAAAGCCTGAGAATCGTAAAGCAAAATGTGCTATGTACGATTGGGAGCGTGGTCTCGGTACTTGTATGAATTGCGATGAAGTATTTCAATTACATACGTTTAAAAGAAAAGGATCTACAGACAAGGTCTATAACAAGCCCGAATGGAAAAACAATATACTATTAAGCGATAACGCTGTTAAATGGTTTGAAGCTCGTGGTATAAGCCAAAAAACACTTGTTAAGGCTCAAATAACAGAAGATGTCGAGTGGATGCCTCAAGTTAGTAAAGAAGTGAATACTATTCAATTTAATTATTTCATTAATAACGAATTAATAAATATAAAATATAGAGATGGTAGAAAAAACTTTAAACTGGTTAAAGGTGCAGAAAAAATCTTTTATAATCTTGATAGTACTGTGGGGCACGATTACGTTGTTATTGTTGAAGGCGAAATGGATGCTTTATCTTTTATGGATGCTAAAGTTGATAGTGTTGTTTCTGTACCCAACGGAGCTACTCTTAATAGGCTTAATCTTGATTACCTTGATAATTGCATTGAGTATTTTGAAAACAAATCCAAAATTATACTCGCAGTCGATGGAGATGATGCTGGACAAAATTTACAACAAGAACTTATACGAAGATTCGGAGCGGAAGTATGTTTTACAATTGACTTTGGTAAGCATAAAGATGCTAATGAATATTTGCTTAATTACGGCGGGTCTATGCTCAAGCGTCTTGTTGATGAAGCTAGTCCTGTTCCTCTTGAAAATGTAGTAACTTTAAAAGATGTTAATAATGAATTACAAGAGTTTATTCATGAAGGTTTTAAGCCTGGTTTTCAAGTCGGTCTTGATAACTTCGATAGCATATTTAGTACTTACACCGGGCAATTCATCACCGTTACAGGCGTACCTAGCAGCGGTAAGTCTGATTTTGTCGATCGAATGGTGGTGGGATACCAAATGAACTATGGCTGGAAGACTGCGTTTGCGTCTCCAGAAAACAAACCAACTTTTTTGCATACGCATAAACTAATACGTAAAATAGGAGGCTGGATGCCTAGTAAAGAAGATATAGATACAGATAAGTGGAATCAAGTAACTAATATTGTAAATGAAAATTTCTATTTTATAGAAAATGAAAGATATGATTTAGATTCTGTGTTAGCTAAGGGTGCTGAGCTTGTTAAGCGTAAAGGCATAAAATGTTTAGTTATAGATCCATATAATAAAGTTAAAATGAACGGATCTAGCGCTATGAGTATACCAGATGCTACAATGGAGTATCTTACTAGGATAGAAGCTTTTGCTAAAAAGTATGACGTTTTAGTTATAGTTGTTGCGCATCCGACTAAAATGTATAAGAAAGATGATGGAACAATGGATGAACCGACAATGTATTCTATTAAAGGCGGTGGTGAGTGGTATGATGCTAGTTATCACGGTTTGCTTGTTCACCGTAATTACACTAATAATACGGTTAAAGTTAAAGTTCTCAAAGTTAAATTCCAAAACTTAGGTGAAAATCAAGCTGAAGCACATTTTAAATGGAATAACTTAAGTGGCGATTATATACCTTTAACTGATTCTGCAAATGAAACGCTGCCATGGGAAGTGGCTTAAAAAAAAGAAAAGCACATAAAGGTTTAACGTATGCTTTTAATAGTTGTTATAAACCACATAAAGATCATGATGTTTGGAATGCTTATTGTATTAATAACGACATTAGGATTAGCCCAAAGCCAACTCAGCAAGGATTATCTCCTGAAGAATGGAGGGTAGAGATAAGATTAGGCGTTTTTAAAAAAGATGAAAAAGCTTATTTAACACCAAACGTGTACATTGTAGATAACATATTTCAAGAAATAGAACGTATAAAAAAATATTATTATGATAAAAGAAAAAAATAATACGTTACAATTTAAACATATAAGTGATAATAATGTATGATAAATATTGAAGAAGAGTATTTAGGTTTAATGTCTGGCGTTTTGCACGGAGGCACACCTAAAGATGATAGAACAGGAACTGGAACAAGAAGTGTATTTGGCAGAATGATAAGACACGATATGTCTTTAGGTTTTCCTTTATTAACAACTAAAAAAATATATTTTAATCATGCGCTTACTGAACTACTTTGGATTTGTCAGGGTCGTACCGATATTAAGTATCTTCACGATAACGGCGTTTCTTATTGGGATCTCGACTACAATAGATCTGGAAGAAAAGATGGAACACTGGGCCCTGTATATGGCCATCAGTGGCGTAATTTTAATGGGGTTGATCAGTTATATAATGTTATTAGAGACATTAAACAAAACAAAACCTCACGTAGATTATTGGTTATGGCTTGGAACCCTGCTGACAATGATAATATGGTATTGCCTCCATGCCATTATGGTTTTCAATTATATTGTAGCGATACACACATAGATTTAATGTGGCAACAAAGATCAGCTGATATATTTTTAGGTTTGCCTTATGATATTGCAATGTATGGATTATTATTAGAATTAATAGCCAAAAATACAGGTTTAAAAGCTGGTAAATTAATTGCAAGCTTAGGGGACTGCCATTTATATAATAATCATTTAGAGCAAGCTAAAATTCAACTTTCAAGAAAAATGAAACCTTTGCCTAGGCTAATATTGAACGCTGGCTTAAATATAGTAAACAATAAGTTAATTGTTCCAACGCATAATGATGTAGCATTAACAGGTTATAATCCCGACCCATCAATAAAAGCGGATTTATCAGTAGGAATTTAAATTACATACATATGAAAAAAATACTATTATTATTGTTTCCTTTATTTTCTTTTGCACAAATGGATTATACTGGAATAAGTGAATTAGGACCTTCTTCGCAAGATTTAAATGTACAAATAAATAATATTTGTAATAATTGTTTTATTTATCAAGTAAATAGATTACCTTTGTATAATTCAATTGAAAGACAAGAACAGGAAATAGATGCATTTGAAAGTAGATCAATGCTTTTATGGAAAACAAAGTATTTAAATAATAATTATAATTTTACGGACAATTCTTTACCTTTAAATCAACAAAATGGAAATTAAAATAAAAGCCGGTAAATACAAAGTGTATCATATCTTAGGTAAAAAAATAGGATGTACTAAAAACATAAAAAAACGCGTTGAAGAAGAGCAAGGTTATAAGCCTGGAGAGTATGAAATATTATACGAAACAGACGACATAAAAAAAGCTTCTAAAGCTGAAAGATCTTTACAAAAAGATCTTGGCTACAAAGTAGATATAAAGCCTTATTATAAATTATTTAAAAAACCTATGAAAAAAAATTTAAATGTAACAGATCAAACAACAACATTTCCAATAGCAGCTAATGATATTAATAGTGAATTTTTAGCAGATATGCAATGGCAATCACCTTATGGCCCTGTTATATTAGATAGCGTAGACAAAATTGAATGGGTTTTAGATAATATTAAAAAATCTATGTACAGTTCAGGTAGGTCTTATATATACAATAAAGCTCTTAGCGAAGCTGGCCCTTTTAAAAAGCTTGAAATTGAATTAGATTTTAATTTTAATAAAATAAGAGAATGGGCTGCAAATAAAGGTATATACTCTCAAGGAGATTCTAAAACTCAATACATTAAGCTTATGGAAGAAGCAGGAGAACTTGCTCAGGCTATATTAAAAGAAGATGAGCCAGAGATTATAGATGCAATAGGTGATATGGTTGTTGTTTTAACTAACTTAGCTAAAATGAGAGGACATAATATAGAAGACTGTATAAGCTCAGCCTACAACGTTATATCTAAACGTTCAGGTAAAATTATTAACGGAACATTTGTAAAAGATGAATAAAAAAGAAATTGATTTTAGAGATCCTGTAGTTGAACGTGTTGTAAATAAATTTGTATCACGTTCTGACGTAGGTTTTAAGAAGTATGGAGTTACTTTAGATAAAGATCCATCAGAAATGTTTGCTTGGCTTAATCATTTACAAGAAGAACTTATGGATGCCGTACTGTACTTGCAAAAAGCTAAAGAAGTTTACACAGAAGATTTTATGGAAAAGTCTATTAAAACTGAAGAAAAGCTATACCCTAATTCTATATCTGATATTGCTGATCCAGGACCGCCTGATCAATTAGGATACTTAATTAATAAGGTAGCATGGGAAACAAACAACACATGAAAAAACGATCTAAGAAGCGTGGACCGGTACAAGCTAAAAAAACGTCGTATGACGGCATTAATTTTGCATCAGGGCTAGAAAGATATACTTATATGGCCTTAAAAAAAGCTAAATTATTTGAAGGATATGAAAATGAAGTGTTTCAACTTATCGAAGGATTTAGTTTTGAAAACCAGTCTTATGAAAAACAATCAAACGGGAAAGGTGATTATACAAACCGAGGGCAAAAAAAAATACTGGGAATTAAGTATACACCTGACTTTGTGGGGAAAGATTATATAATTGAGTGTAAAGGAAGAGCTAATGAATCTTTTCCTTTAAGATGGAAACTATTTAAATTATGGCTTACAAACAACAAGATTGGAAAGACGCTTTACAAGCCGCAAAACCAGAAAGAAGTGGATCAAACAATAATTTTGATCAAGGAGAGGCGAAAAAACAAGCGCGATTAATGTATAATAAAAGATCTTTGCAAAAAGAAATAAAAAAATTATTAACAAATAAAATAATAAAATTTAATGACGTCATTAGAATTCAAAACAGATACGGAATTTACGTTACCTGAGTATTATAAAGAAAGAATAAATTTTCACATGAACATGTTAAATTATTATTTAAATGAACAAAAAAATCATGAGTAGTTGGGAATTAAGTTTCGGGCTTTATCCTGGAGTGGTAATTGGTATTAGAAGTTATCCTGCAGAAAAGCACGTTGAGCACGTATTATATTTACCCTTTGTTGAATTATGTTTAACTATAAATTATGACTGAAAATATAAAAGAATATGTTTTAAAAAAATATCCTAAAAGATTTAAAAACCAACCTATTTTAATTAAAGAATTTAATAGTTATTTTGAAATAAATCACAATAAAGATGCTAGTCCTTTAATTTTAAGTAAAAAAATATTTAAATGAAAGAAAGTAAATTAATAGAAATGTCTAATAAAATAGACACTTTAGGCGGAGTACTTAATAGAATTATTCAAGAGCTAGAAAACTTAAAAGATTTATCTATAGGTACAACTGAATTAATAAAGTTAATGCCTGGTTATAAAAAAGCTTTAAAAGAGTTAACTAAAATTTTTGAAGAAAGAAAAAAAGAACAAGAAACAAAATTAGAAAATTAAATGGGATTATTTAACGAAAGAATACCTTACAAGCCATTTGAATATCCAGAATATTATACTGAAGGATGGCTTAAGCAAGCACAAGCGTTTTGGTTACACACAGAAATACCAATGTCTGGAGATGTTAAAGATTGGAATGAACATCTTACTGATGCAGAAAAAAATCTTGTAGGCAATATTCTTTTAGGATTTGCTCAAACAGAATGTGCGGTATCAGATTACTGGACGCAAAAAGTAGTAGGGTGGTTTCCTAAACATGAAATTAGACAAATGGCTATGATCTTTGGATCTCAAGAAACTATTCATGCAGTTGCTTATTCTTATTTAAATGAAACTCTTGGTCTTGAAAATTTTGAAGCGTTTTTACAAGATGAAGCAACAATGAAACGTTTTGATAATTTAATTAGTTATGATGGAAATAAACCCGCTGGAATTGCAAGAAGCCTTGCGATATTTAGTGCCTTTGCTGAAGGAGTATCTCTTTATTCTGCTTTTGCTGTTTTATATAGTTTTCAACTCAGAAATTTATTAAAAGGCGTTGGTCAACAAATGAAATGGAGTGTAAGAGATGAATCTTTACATTCTAAAATGGGATGTCAGCTTTTTAGGCATATGTGTCAAGAAGATCCTAAGCTTCTTAAAGAATGTGAAGAAGATATTTTATATTCAGCTCAGGCTATGTTAGAAGCGGAAGAGAAATATATAGATAAAATGTTTGAAAAAGGTGATATAGCTAATTTAAAAGCTTATGATCTTAAGCAATTTATAAGAAAAAGATTAAATGAAAAACTTTCAGAACTCGGTTACAGCAACCGTGGGGAACACTTTAAATATGACGGAGACGGAGCAGACAAATTGGATTGGTTTTATCATCTTACTGGTGGTCATACTCATACTGACTTTTTTGCTATGCGACCAACTGATTATTCTAAAGCAAATGAAGGGGAAGATTTTGAAGATATTTGGTAAATTAAAATAAAATTAAATGAAATACTTATTTACAACAGCACTATTGTTGATTTTATCAACGCACACTTTTGCACAGCTAAATAATACCCAAGGGTTGTGGGTGAGCCAAGACCATGAATATGTTGAAATAAAATGGGATAATACTTTTGAAAGGTATTCTCTCGTTAATAAAACTAAATTAATATTAGCTTTTGGTTCTATAAAATTAGCGGATGGTGAGCTACAGATTATAAGAAAAGATACTATAGCTGGCTATAACTTATGTTACTATATAGGTTCTGAAACACTGGTTATATGCAAACCCTATTCTAGCAAAGCATGGTTATTTCAAAAAATAAGATGAAAACAATAAAACAACAATGGCTTAGCTCATTAGTAAAAGAAAGGAAACTATCCCCAGCTGAGAGACTATCTTCCCGGTTGGGGTATATGGGATCCGCTTTTATTATGTTATCACCATATCTTTTAAGCTATGGTAACTTAGGCGCTTTAACCTATATAGCAGGTGGTTTGCTATTAACGCCTCAGGTTTGGATTGCTAAGCAGTGGAACTTAGTTATTATTAATATTAACCTTGTGATAGGTTATTTAATTTATTTATACAATTTATAATGTGGAACAATGATTGGAAAAAAGGTAAGGATTATCCTTATTGGGGAGACACGGAAGTGTATAAAAAAACAATATCAGGCGGTTATCTTGTAAATAATGAAACCCCTAGAGACGCTTACACAAGAGTAGCTAAGACTATAGCTAAAAGGCTTTATAAGCCAGAGCTAGAAGAAAAGTTTTTTGATTATATATGGAAAGGATGGCTATGCTTAGCGTCGCCGGTTTTATCAAATACAGGAACAGATAGAGGTTTGCCAATTAGTTGCTTCGGCATAGACGTAGCGGATAGTGTAAACGATATAGGTCAAAAAAATTTAGAAATGATGCTACTTGCTAAACACGGCGGCGGAGTAGGTATTGGCATCAACATGATACGTCCCGCTGGAGCTAAAATTACAGGTAATGGAACATCAGATGGAGTTGTCCCTTTTTGCAAGATATATGACTCAACTATACTCGCAACCAATCAAGGATCAGTACGAAGAGGAGCTGCATCCGTTAATCTCAACATCGAACATGCTGATTTTGATGAATGGCTGGAAATCAGAGAACCTAAAGGGGACGTCAATAGACAATCTCTTAATTTACATCAGTGTGCTGTCGTTGGTGATAAGTTTATGCGAAAGCTCGAGAGCGGAGATCAAGAAGCAAGGGTCAGATGGTCTAAGCTTCTCCAAAAACGTAAAGCTACTGGCGAGCCGTATATCCTCTTTAAAGGTAATACGAACAAAACTAATCCAGATGCTTACAAAAAAAACAGCTTAAAAGTACATATGACAAACATTTGTTCTGAAATTACTCTTCATACAGATGAATCGCATAGTTTTGTTTGTTGCTTGTCTTCTTTAAATTTAGGAAAATATAACGAATGGAAAAATACTAATTTAGTTTATGATGCTACTTGGTTTTTAGATGGCGTAATGGAAGAATTTATACAAAAAGCAAAAAATATGAAAGGCTTTGAAAATTCTGTACGCAGCGCTGAAAAAGGAAGAGCTTTAGGATTAGGAGTTTTAGGCTGGCATACTATGCTGCAAAAAAACGGTATTGCTTTTGAAGGGCTATTAGCTCAGTTTAAAACAAGAGAAATATTTTCTAAGATCAAGATAGAGACTGAAAGAGCCTCTAGAGCGCTTGCGGAGACTTATGGTGAGCCTTTATGGTGTGTTAGCACTGGAATGCGTAATACACATTTAAGAGCTGTAGCGCCCACCGTATCTAATAGTAAATTAGCTGGAAATTTATCGCCAGGAATTGAACCTTGGGCGGCTAATGTTTTTACTGATCAATCGGCTAAAGGAACATTTATACGTAAAAATGAAGAACTTAAAAAAGTACTTAAAAAAATTGGAATCGATAGTAAAGAAACTTGGAATAAAATTTTGGAAGATGGTGGATCCATTCAAGGAATTAAAGAACTTGATGAATGGTATTACGATCACGGAGGACGACTTACCCAAAATGTAGAGGGTGAGCCTGTGAAAAACGTATTTAAAACATTTAAAGAAATAAATCAATTAGAACTAGTGGGGCAAGCAGGAATACGTCAAGATTATATTGATCAATCAGCGTCGCTTAACTTAGCATTCCCCGCTGAAGCAGAGCCTAGATGGATTAACAAAGTTCATTTTGAAGCTTGGAAACGTGGTATAAAAACTTTATACTATATGAGAACTGAATCAGTTCTTAGGGGTGATATAGCTGCAAATGCTATGGACCCAAATTGTGTATCCTGTGACGGATAATTAATAATTAAAACAAAAACAATGGCTAGTAAATTTACTTTTGCAGATGCAAAAAAACAAATCAAACAATTAGAACAAGAATTACAACAAGCTAAAACAAAAGCTGGTAATATTATTCTTGANACTTCCGACAATGTATTTACAAGTGCAGAGTTGAAGAAAATTAAATTATTAGAGCTATGGTCAGTGTTAGGNCCTATAGTGGGTATTATAATTGGATTAATATTAGGTTAATATTAAAAATAATTAAAGGGGAGCTTGCCGTGATGGTTTGCTCCCCTTTTTTTTATTAGCCCTTTACTTTCCTCTATTGGCAAATTTATTAATTATTTTGCTTTGCTCTTCTCCTGTTTGTCCAAACCTTGTTTTGATCTCGGAATTCAGCGCGCTAAAGTTACCCTGCGAGGTCTGTCTGTCATCGTCTTCTCCAAACCAATTTACACCCCCTTTAAATACTTTTTTCTTATAGTTCTTTAGCCTATTTCTCATGTCGTCAGAAATATATCTATTTTCTCCTGGGTATACCCCGGCAGCGCCGCTATAAGTGTTAGAAGAATTTAATTTAGGTTGATCAGCTAATGCTTCTGGAATTGTATCATTAGTTTTATCACCTAGCTCGGTTCCTTCTTTCGGAGGAGTAAGAATTTCAGTTGTTTTTTCCCGGTTATTTTTTTCAATAGCTTCCTCGGGAGTGGGGTTCGGGTCTCCAAAATATCCATTTCTGCCTTTTGCTTCATACCCTATTTCTCCAGAACCTTTCGGAGTTATGTCTTTTTCTCTTTTTGGCTGAATTATATCAAAATATTGATCCGCTTCATCTCTTGTACCTCCTTTACCTTTGCCAAACCCTTTAGTGGCATCGTAAGTAGAACCATCTGCCCTTTTCATATTCTGCAAAGTACCAGACCCGTCTTTTCTATACATTCTTTCATCTACACCATTGCCTTCGCCAATTATATTAGTGCTTAAACCTAAACCTCTTAAGTATTCACCGGTTCTTTGCTTAAATCTATCTCTTCTATTTTGCATGAAGTCTTTAGCTTGTTGATCGCTTAAGCCTTTTTTTTCGCCAAGTTTTTCGGCTCTTGTGTTTTTACGGTACTCTTTAGCAAGGTTGCGTTCTTCTATTCGCTTACTTCTTTTAGACACGACCTTATCGCTAGGCCCGCTTCCGTAATCAACAAATTTTAAATCACCTTCCTCCGTATTTTGTTTTTTAAGACTATCAAAAGCGCCAACATTTCTTTCTCCATATTTAACTTTTTCATTTTTCCCGCGTACCGTGGTAGCCTCGCCATCTTTTAATCTATTTTGATTATAAGCTTCAACTCTTTCAAGTTCTTTTTGACGTTTTCTTTCAGATGCAATTTTTTCTTTACGTGTCATATTGTAATATTAATTTATGCAGATCTTTCTGCTTTGTTAGCCGCCTTTTCCCAAGGCAACTGCGGATGCCCTTCTATGTATAATTTATTATTATGCTCAATTTTACCACTTAATCTTTGATAATCTTTACCTTTATATGTAACTTTATTTTCTGTGTAATCTAATATTCCGGCTTTTAATTCTTTTTGATGAAACTTTTCATGGGCCATTACTTTCTTTTTTTGAGCTGCCGGTAAATTAGGATCAACCTCTATTGTTCCGTCTTTATGAGCCTTACCAACAATTTTTACCCCTTCATTTGTTACTTTATTAAGAGCACTATCATCTAAATCAAGATCTAAATCTAAATCAAGATCTAAATCTAAATCTAAGTCTAAATCTAAATCTAAATCTAAATCTAAATTAAAACCATTACTATTTTTTTGATAATCAGATAATCCTAATTCCCATTTAGACCACCCTAAAGCTAAAAATAATTTTTGCCATGCTTCAGATTCTTCATTGGCTATTGCAGCTAAGTTTTGAGTTTTTCTTATAACTCTATCTAAAGGAAGACCGCCAAATGAAGCAACATTACCAGCAATTTCCAAAGCCTTGTTGTCAGGAGAAAGTTTAAAAGTATCATTTTTAATTTCTTTTTCATTGTATTTATATATATTCCCTATTGCTACTATGTCTTTTAACTTAGTATTAAGAGGTGGTGATATAGCTGTAGCCTCTAAAGCTATTTTATATGGATTATCAATTTTACCATATTTTTCTAATTGTTCGCCAGCTTCTGCTATTACACTATATATAGCTCCCACGACAGCTCCTGGATTACCTAAACTTTTGGCGTAAGACGTTAAAGATCTTTCAACGGCTAAAAGCGATTTTTCATCCATTAATTTTTCTTTTTCATCTTCGTCATCTTCAAATGCTACTGCAAATAAAGCTGTTTGTAAAGCATTAAAAAGCATTGCTTGACCTACAGAATAATATAAAACACTTTGTAAATCTTGCCTTACTTTATTGCCTCCACCTTCAGCAGCAGATCTTCCAGAAACTACATCTTGTAATTTTCTTTTTACTATACGAGCATATTGAAATGGTGTATTAGCAAAAGCGTAAATAACTTTACCCACAGAACTTGATTGAATTTCAGATATTTTAGAAGGATCAGAAGACTGCTGGGACTCTTCAGCAGTACTTTGCCATTGTCGCATAGCTTCTGCTTTAGCATCAGCTTCAGGCATACCGTTAGCCATTAAAGCATTCATAGTATTTCTGTAAAAAGCGGCCCCTCCTAATGCAATAGCAAAGCTATCTGACATTCTAGTAGGTAAAAACCCAAACTTAAGAATTTTATTTAGTCCTGTAGCATCACCTGCGGACATTTCATCAGCCAATACGTCAAACTTAGCGCCTTCTCTTCTATTTTTTAAATAATCACTATTCCAAAGAGTATTAAAATCTTTTTTCCATTCACCACTAAACATAGCAGCTGTTGCTTGAAATATATTATTATTAGCTTTTCCTATAAAATTTAACGATGACAATAGCTGTAATACAGCAGACCTAGTATTTACAAACATTGTAGTTGCCACAGCTCTATTTATCCAGTTTAAAAAAGCGTTAGACTGAGCGTCAGTGCTAACTCTGTTTCTACCTGTTTTCATTCTTTGCAAAGAATTTTGTAAAGCTTGTCTAAACTTTTTACCATACAAGTTTTCAATTTCTTGCATGTTGTCTTTATTAAATATATTATCTACATTTTCAGAAAACACTTGTAAATGCTTAGCTCTAGTTCCAGAATTGATAGCGTCGTAAATAGACTTATTAATAGTAGTATCGTTTCTCCATGTAGTTTTGTAGTCTATAGGAAAATTTTGTTCAATTTGATCAGCAAGAGCTTTTAACTCAGGGTCATTTTCAACAGCTTCTACTAATGCATCAATATAGCTTTGTTTTTCTATATCAACATCTATTCCGTTTTTAATCCAATTGTAAACTTTAATAGCTTGCCCTTTACTGTAAGGTGTGCCATTTACAGTTTCTTTTAAATCAGATTTAAAATTTTTCATTATTTCAGCAAACTGTTTAGTCTTAGCTAATATTTCAGCTTCAGCAGCAGCAACACCTTTTGAATAAGGTTCTAATATAGTTGATTGAAAAAACTTTTTAGCTTCATTACCTAATTTACCTCCTGGTAAAAAAGCATAAAG
>JGI24004J15324_10000490_pt1 | contig 16042 bp, 17 predicted proteins | sample LinPmetageLP32_FD_15324 | JGI IMG/M metagenome (IMG submission 15324)
TCAGCTAATTTAGCAGATACGTTTCTAGATGCTGTAAGAAAGACATATGAGGGAACTCGTCTTGGTAGACAGGAACTCTATGCTGAAATACTAGACGAAGCATCTGGGGCTTTGTGGAGTAGAGAGTTACTAGCTAAATGTGAGATTAGAAAGAGTGATGTACCTGACCTAAACCGTGTTATCGTATCTATTGACCCAGCTATAACATCGAAGACAGACTCTGACTTAACTGGTATTGTAGTTGCAGGAGTAGATGTAAACGGTGTAGCATACGTACTAGAAGATCATACTGGAAGATACACACCTCAACAATGGGCATCTAAAGCGGTAAATCTCTATTACGAGCATATGGCTGATAGAATTGTAGCTGAGAGAAATCAGGGTGGAGATATGGTAAGACATACCCTTCACACAGAAGATGAAACAATCCCAATTAAGTTAGTACACGCTTCAAGAGGCAAGATGGCAAGAGCCGAACCTGTTTCTGCACTTTATGAGCAAGGTAAAGTAAAGCACGTTAAGGGATTAAACGAATTAGAAGATCAGATGGTACAGTGGGAACCTTTAGGGTCCAAAGGATCACCAGACCGTCTTGATGCTTGCGTTTGGGCAATAACGGACCTTTCATTAAATGGATACGCCAAGCCCCAGTTAAAGCTGGCATATAGTAACGCACAAGGCTTAAAATAAAATGTACGAAAAGCTCTCTGAAACAAAAGCCAAGTCTTATCTTGGTGTAGCTGGTGATAATACCACAAATGGTCAAATTAGAGCAGATGAATTTCTGCCAGAGTTACGCGGTAAACGTGCTATACGTAAATACCGTGAAATGAGAGATAACGACAGTACAATTGGTGCTGTCATGTATGCAACAGAACAAGTACTAAGAGATGTTGATCTTAAGGTTATGCCAGCAGATGATTCTGAGGCGGCTAAGAGAGAAGCTGATTTTGTAGAATCTATATTTGTAGATATGGACCATACATTAGACGATCATATATCAGAAGCTATATCTTCTCTATCTTATGGATTTGCTTGGTTTGAAGTTGTATACAAAAGAAGAGTTGGACCACAAGAGACTTCTGGTAAGAAGAACTCTAAATATACTGATGGTAGACTAGGTGTACGTAAGATATGTTCTCGCGCACCTTGGACAGTTAGCAGATTTGAAGTAGACCACAAAACAGGTTATGTAAAAGGTTTATATCAGGATGTTGGTTTTCGTAGTAATACACACTTTATTCCTTCTTCTAAGAGTCTTTATTATAGAACTACTACTGTTAATGGAGATCCTTCTGGCAGATCCATACTTAGGAACGCTTATACTTCTTATGAGTATCTTAATAATATACAGTCTATTGAGGCTATAGCTATTGAGAGAGAACTAGCTGGTATTCCAGTAGCTCGTATTCCAGCAGAGTATTTATCTACAGACGCTTCTAGTGGTCAAACAGCCTTCGTAAATAACCTTAAGCAAATACTTAGAGATGTTAAGTTTAACGAACAAGGTTATATAATACTACCTTCTGATACATATCCAGACAAGGATGGTAGTCCAACAAGTCAAAAACTAGTTGATGTTGAATTAATGTCATCTAACGGATCTAGAAATATAGATATAGACCCTGTAGTCAAAAGATACCAACATGACATAGCAAGAAGTGTATTATCTGAGTTTCTTATGCTTGGTGGTGGAACATCTGGCTCTTATGCGTTGTCTAAGTCTAAGACTGACTTATTCCTACGTGCATTAGAAAGCTACATACAATCTATAGTTGACGTCTTAAATAAACAGCTTGTAGAACGTCTATGGCAGTTAAACGGACTAAACTACAATCTAATGCCAACTATTGTAGCTGGTGATGTAGCTCCACACGATCTAAGAGAAATAGCTTCTTTCCTACGTAACTTAAATGGTGCAGACATTAATGTAAGTGATCACCCAGAAGTTATAGAGGATCTTATGAATATTGCTGAACTTCGATATGATGCAAATGCAAAAGTCATGGAGGAAGAGGAAGAAGTTGGAATAGCAGGGGAAAGAGAGAGTCAATAATGGAAGTAGGATCAAGAGTGTCTTGGAACAGTTCTGGAGGAACAGCTCGTGGAATTATTCGTCAGATAGTTAGTGACGGAAACGTACCTAGCATACCAGTTAAGGTTACAGGTACTAAAGAAGAACCTGCGGCTCGTATTGAAATTATTGATGATGACGGTAAGCCTACAGGTCAGATGGTGGGTCACAAGGTTTCTACACTAAGAAAAAGAGAATACGCAACTGATGTCTTTAGTACCCAAAGAGAAGCTATTGCTAGAAGTATGGACATGGGTTTAGATGGTGAAACACACATTCACGAGTATGATGGTCAAGCTGTGTTTATGCCAGCAAAGAGTCACGAAGATTATATAAGATACTACGAAGTAGAAAGCTACGGTGAAAGACCAGAAGAGATGCAAATGGAAGCACCTTCAGCGGATCGTATGGAAGCACTAAGAGTTATTATACAAGAGATTATGAAAGAAGAGTTTGCTAAAGCTGAATACCAAGGTGAAAAGGTAACTTTAAATAAACCTAGACGTATTCAAGGTGGCAACAAGAAATTTGAAGTGTTTGTTCAAAGTGGAAGTAAAGTAAAGAGAGTTACATTCGGAGATCCTAACATGGAGATCAGAAGAGATAACCCAAAAGCTAGAGCTAACTTTAGAGCAAGACATTCCTGCGATACAGCGAAAGATAAGACATCTGCTAGATACTGGTCTTGTCGTATGTGGGAAGGAGGCACATCAGTGTCTGATTTAACTAAGAATATAGAAGGTCAAATACTAAAGACTGATGAAGAACAACGTCTAGTCTATGGTTGGGCCTCAGTCGTTTCTGAAAAGGGTGAACTTGTAGTTGACCGTCAGGGCGATATGATTGAACCTGAGACGTTAGTGAAAGCCGTGAATAACTTCATGGAACACGTTCGTGTAGGTAAAGAAATGCATAAAGGGGGTCAAATTGGTGCTGTTATACACTCCATGCCTATCACTAAAGAAATAGGTGATTCCCTTGGCATACAGAGTGACCGTGAGGGCTGGATTGTGGCTTTCAAAGTCTATGACGATGATGTCTGGGCTAAGGTCAAGTCTGGTGAACTAGCGGCCTTCTCTATTGGGGGTCGTGCAAGCAAGGAGGACTACAGTGCCTAACCTTTTAAAACAGCTTGAACTGGAAGAATTGTCTTTGGTGGATCGACCAGCAAATGCACAGGCAATGGTTTCTTTGTACAAGCGTGACAATTCCAATGGAGAACATATGGAACATAAAATAGAAAAAATGTCTGATGACATGAAAGCCAAACTAAAGCCATACATGGATAAAGGTATGTCTGAGGAAGAAGCTATGAAAATGTATCAGAGAGATATTAAGAAGGCTGATGAAGCAGTTGCTGAAGAGCTTGAAATCGAAACACTAAAAGCAGACAACAAGCGACTAACAAAATCGCTTGAAGAAGCAGGTTACATTGTTAAGTCAGATGTAATTGAGAAAAAAGTTGAACCAGAGTATGTTGAGTACGAAGGGGAACAGATCAATAAGGCAGATATACCTGCGCCTATCTTAAAGGCTCTTGAAAATGCTGAGATCGAAAAAGCTGACATTGAGTTAACTAAACGTGCAGAGGATTTGCTTCCTCATTTTAATGTAGCTGTAGCTAAACCTTTAGTAAAATCTTTTGCTGAAGACGAGGCAATAATGGAAGCCCTAAAAGCGGCAGATAAGACGTTTTCAGAATCCATGAAAGAGTTTGGTAAGTCGGATGCAGATGGTGAATTTGCTACTTCTTCTGATAAACTAGACGCTCTTGTAAAGTCTTACATGAGTGAAAATGAAATGAAAAAAGGAGACTACGCCAAGGCTTACGCTATTGTTGCTAAGACTGATGAAGGTAAAGCTCTTATTAATAAATCCTATAAAGGGGAATAACTATGGCTGTAATGCAATCTCGTGATAATCGCTCATACAATGCTGGAGCCGATCTATCATCTGATCAATTTAAATTCGTAAAACTTGGTGCAGGTACTGTTACTCGTGCATCGACTCTTGGTGAGAACTGTCTTGGCATTCTTTTAAATAATCCTACAAGCGGAAACGCGGCTACTGTATGTGTATCTGGTAAGGTTATGATAAAAGTAGGTGCTGTTGCAGTTGCGGCTGGAGCTAAACTAGTTACTGACGCTAATGGTCTAGCTAAGACACACGCTGGATCACACGTAATAATGGGCTACGCTAATGAAGCTGGCGCGGCAGGGCAAATAATTGCTATGGAACTAATCCAAGGCGGTAACACTGCTTAATAGCATTTAGAAAGGAAATAACAAATGCCTCTATTAACACCATCTCAGGTACATATTGACCAGCCGTTAAGTAACTTAACATTGGCTTATGTACAATCAAATGAAAACTTTGTTGCTGATAAGGTTTTCCCTGTCGTTGGCGTTGCTCGTCAATCAGACAAATACTATGAATATGACCGTGCGAATATGAATCGTACAGGTGATGTTCAGAAACTAGCTCCACGTACCGAAGTAAACAGAATCGGTATGTCGCTTTCAAACTCTTCATACTATGCAGACGTTTATGGTCTAGGTATGGACTTCGATGAGCAAACATTAGCTAACGAAGACTCAATGTTGGAAGTAAGAGCCGCTGGTGCAGAAACTCTAGCTATGCGTCTTATGATACATAGAGAAGAGCAATTCGCATCTACATTCTTTGTTAACGCTGTTTGGACAACTAGTGTGTCTGGTGCCGCTAACGGTGCAGGTACTCCAGTTTACTGGAACGACTATACTAACTCAACACCTATTGCTGATGTTACTTTAGGTAGTCGGACTATGATGCTCACTTCTGGTGGTTTCAAACCAAACACAATGGTTGTTGGTAAAGAAGTTAGAGACAAGTTAGTTAACCATCCAGACATCTTAGCACGTTTGAATGGTGGATCAACAGTATCTAACCCTGCACTAATAGTAGATTCTAAACTAGCAGAAATCTTTGGTGTGGAAAACTTCTATGTAATGGAAGCCGTGAAAAACTCTTCTGCTGAAGGTGTTGCTGAAAGTAATGCGTTCATCGGTGGTAAACACGCTCTTTTATGTTACACACCTTCAAGTGCTGGTCTTATGTCACCAGCCGCAGGTTTGACATTCGCTTGGAACTCAATTCCAAGTGTTAACAACTTAGGTATAACAGTTGAGTCATTCTCTGATGATGCTCTTAAGCGTCAACAAGTAGCTGAACATATCCAAGTTAAGATGGCATACGACATGAAATTGGTCGGAGCTGACTTGGGTTACTTCTTTAACGCTATCGTTCAGTAACTTTAATTTCTACTGTGGGGGCTGTAGTGGCCCTCACTTTTTAACCCGAAAGGAATTAATATGACCCGATATGAAAAAATGCCTATGCAATTTGATAGGCCACTGTTTGTAAAACAAGAGTTTAATTCTGCTGGAAGAGACTGGAAGAAAAACGACGAGTACAAATGGAAAGAATTAAGTATAGACGAAAACAAAGTTCTACAACTATACGCATTAAACTTCTTACACCATAACTCTGAATTAGAAACTACAATTAATACAGGTGATGGATTAGAGGCTCTTAATATAGTAAGTTTACACGGACTTGTAGATACTATAAACAAGAAAGTTGAAAGTAAGACTACCAGTAAAACTGACTTTGCACGTAAGAAATGTAAGAAGTCTAAGGTAGTAGATAAACAACGTGGTTTGATAAGAAGTTGGCGAAGAAATTTTGGGAATCTGGAGAGTGATTAATGGCTTGGAGCTACAATCCTGCACAACTAGGAACTTCAACTGAAGCTGAACGGATTAATTCTGTCAGGTTGTTATTAGGTGATACAGATACTTCTGACCAACAAGTACAGAATGAAGAAATAGTATTTGGATTAGGCCAGACAAGTGATAACATATATTATGCGGCCGCATGGTCTGCTAGGGTTGTTAGTGCTAAATACTCACGTAAAGTTACCACAAGTTTAGATGGTGCTTTAAAAGCTGACTACTCTGATCTAGCAACTCACTACTCAAGTTTAGCTGAAACCTTAGAGTATCAAGGTAAGAAAGCTGGTGGTGGATTTGGCATAAAAGCTGGCGGTATAGAGATCTCTGTTATAGATTCTGTAAGAGAAGATACAAATAGGGTTCCACCTTCGTTTAGAAGAGATAGATTTAAGAACCCACCTAGCTATAGCGGTAATGATTACTCATCTGATTTTGACTAAGGAATAGAAAATGTCTTTTAGAGCCTATGACTTAGCCAAACTAGTAGATGACTTTGGTGAAACTCTTACACTACGTAAGAGAACCACTGCTGGAACGTATAATCCTGCTACTGGTTCTATAGCTAACATGGCAACTACAGACTATTCTTTTGTAGGTTATTTCTATAATTATAATGTTGGTTTTATACCTACGTTAGATCAAGTAGAAAGAGGTAACAGAAAGTGCCTTATACCTGCACCTAACATAAGTGCCGTTCCAGAAATAGATGACCAAATATTAAGAGGGTCTGAAAAAGTAAACATAGTTCATGTTGTAACTGCTTATTCTAATGGAGTAGTACTTCACCACATATGCGATGTAGTAAGCTAATGAGGGCAAAAATAAAAGTTAATAACTCTTATAAAAAGAAGTTAGATAGACTGTCAGAAATAGCAGATAACGGTGTAACAGAAGAGTTACATAGTATAGCAGATACAGCAATAAATATATCTATTCCTTTTGTTAAGTCAGGTGCTTATATAACATCATTTTCTTTTAATACTGGAGCAGGTAGACCTAGAGGTTACACTCTTCACGGAAGACCTCAAGCTGACCCACAAGAAAGAGCTAATGTTGGTAGACAACAATTAACTGCTGATATTGATAGAATACAGTATCCTTCTGAAGTTGGTTTTATACAGCTTAGAAATAACGCTCCTCACGCTGGATACTCAGCAGTTGAAAAGTGGTATAGGGTTTTTGAACAGGTAAGTAATATTCATGGCTAGTATATATAATGACATAAGAGCGGCTCTAGAAACTCGACTTAGTAATATAAGTAACATACCTTCTATTGCGTATGAAAATGTACCGTTTACTCCTGTAGTAGGAACTAGCTATGTACAAAGTAAGTTTATTCCTACGTTAAGAAGGTCTGCTGTTATGGGAAGTCCAAACCCACAGCAAAGGTATCAGGGATTATATGCTGTTACCCCACACACACCCGAAAAACTCGGTCCGTCTGTTGCTGATGACTTATCTGATGATATAATAGAATCGTTTGAAGCAACAACTGACATATCATTCACTAACTCGTCTAACGAGACAATAATCGTATCCATAGATTACGCTGAACGCCAGCAAGGTTTTTTGGATAGTCCTTGGTACTATGTTCCGATTAACATCGGATGGTACATCTACAAATAATTAGGAGATATTAAATGGCCTTTGCACAGGGTTCTAGATCCAGTCTGTCGTACATAGTCGAAAGCACTTTCGGTACAACACCTTCTGGTAACTTTATAACACTACCTTTCACATCCCACTCTTTAAATCTAACTAAAGATATAATGGAGGGAAATGACATTCAATCTGACCGTATGCCTAGAGTTAACAGGCAGGGTAATAGACAAACAAGCGGAGATATAGCTGTTGACTTACGTAGAGGAGATTTTGATGTTTTATTAGAATCTGCAATGCTAAGTACTTGGTCTACTAACGTAATTAAAGTTGGTACAACACCTAAGTTCTTCTCTATAGAAGATTATGCCGCTGACATTGATCAGGCAAGATTATTTACAGGAATGACTGTATCTACTCTTGGTATATCTATGGCTCCAAACCAAATGGTAGCAACTACTTTTGGTATGATAGGTAAAGATATGACAATAAGTCAAACACAAAAAACATTAACTGCTTCTGGAACATATGCTCCTTTTGATGCGTATAGTGGTAGTATCGGTATAGGTGCTATAGGAACTGGAACACCTTCATCAGTAGCTATTGTAACAGGTATAGACTTTACACTAGAAAACTCATACGCTCCAACATTTGTTATTGGTAGTGATAGCGCACCAGCTCTTGAGTTTGGTAGAGCTGAAGTATCAGGTACAATATCTGCTTACTTTGAAGATGCGGCTTTAATAAACAGGTTCTTAAACGAAACAGAAACTGGAGTACAGGTTATTGTGAATGACCCATCAGGATCTAACCCATACACATTTAAATTCCCACGGTGTAAGATTAACAGTGCGGATGTAGGTGTAGACGGTCCTACTAGCAGAATAGTAAGCATGGAATTTGTTGGCCTATACGACTCAGGTGAAGCAAGCAATATGGAAATAACAAGAACATCGTAATCCCTAGCTAGGGTGGGGGATTGTCGGTGTCGGGTCTGGCCTTCCCCCAACTAAAACTAAAACCCGACTTTACAACCCGAAAGGAACTCGACATGGATTTAAAAGATTTAACACCTATAAATGATACTGTAAATGTACCAATTGTACATCCTACTACTTTTGACCCACTACTTAATGATGACAAGTCTGAAATGAGTATAACTGTTTACGCACCTCATGCTAAAGAGTATAAAAAGGCAGTTTTTGATCAAACTAATAGAAGACTAAAGCAAGCTCAGGGTAAAAGAAAGGTAGATGTTACAGCAGAGGATCTTGAAGAATCAACTCTTGAGCTGTTAGCTAAAGCTACTAAAGGGTGGAACATTACTTACAACAAGGAACAACCTAAGTTCTCTGTTGATAAAGCAAAGGAGATTTACTCTGAGGTATTTTGGATTCGTGATCAGATTGAGGAGGCTGTTTCTACCTCTCTGGATTTTACGAAAGCCTGATTGAAGAACTAGTTGAGTTTGCTGAACACAGCTTTAAACTTAATGTTCCTGATCAAAATGGCACAACAGAATATGAACATTTAGAACAAGTTGAAAGGCAGACTGGACATAGACCACAAGCATTAAATGGACCCCAATTTCCATCGCTAGTGTCTCATATCTGGTCTGCCTTTGTTACTTTAAGCAACAGTAGGACTGCTGGTTTCTCTGGAGCTAACCCGTTAAGTTATGAACAAATAAAAGCATGGAAAGATTTAACTGCTACGCCAATTTCCACTTGGGAGGTTGAAGCAATAAAACGTCTTGATGAAGTATATATGAAGGTTAATAATAGTAATGGCTGATGATATAAACATTGTAATATCTGTTGATGACAGGGATGTTATTCGTGCGCGAAAACACCAGAATAAACTGCAAGCGGCTGTTGCTCAACTTGAGAAGGAGTTTAGAAAGCAAAATATAACTGGTGGTAAGATGCGTTCTGAGTTAAATAAACAAGCATCTGCTTTATCTAGATTAGGTGGCTCTTATAAAAAGGCTTTATCAGAAGTAAATACCTACGCTTCTAGATTAAATAAAGCCACAGACGCACAAGTACATCAAGCTCAATCTATGGCTATGGCTAAGAGAGGTATGAATAAGTTTGGCATGGTGTCTCAACAAGTAGGTTATCAGGTTGGTGACTTCTTTGTTCAGATTCAGTCAGGAACTTCAGCTTTAGTTGCATTTGGTCAACAGGGTACACAGTTAGCTGGACTATTGCCTGGGGTTGCTGGTGCTGTAGTTGGTATATCTCTTGCTATAGGTACTATGCTTTTAAGAACTCGTCAGCAAATGAATGAATCTGAAACAGGATTAAAAGCTTACTCAGAAGCTATGAAGAGTCTTAAAGAAAGAACAAAGGAACTGATTGCAGAAAATAAGAGGTTGGCTGGTGGTTTTGTTACAGTAGAGCAGATGTTTATAGAAGCAAGAAAAAATGCTTTACGAGAAGAAATAAAATTACTAGAAGCTAATATAAAACTTAGGGAAGATATAAATAATAATGCCATAAGTACAGGTTGGTGGGCGCGTCTTAAAGAATCAGTGTCTTCTATTGACTTTAAAAAGATTTTCAAGGAGTATAAAGAGCTACAAAAGCAAATGGATAGACCACTTGAGGTACTTGTTATGGAAGCAAGTATTTTAGAAAAAGAAAAACAACTAGGAAAAATAGGAGAAGAACAGTCTAAAAATGAAAAAGCCAAGGCTGAAAATGTAATATTACAAAACAATAGATTAAAACATAGCTATCAGGATCTAGCAGATTCAAGATTAAAGTCTAATAAAGATGTAGAAGAAAAGATAGCAGAGGAGTCAGAAAGAAGAGCTAAAATAACTTTTAAAAGGGCCATGGCTTTTGAACAAGCACGAGATGATGCACTTAAAAAAATAAGAATAGCAAATGAAAAGACTAGTAGAGGATACATACAAAAATCTATGGGAACTGAAGTTCGACCACAAGACCCTACTTCATCTTTTGACGTAATAATGGCTCAAGAACTTGTAGACCAAGAAAACTATAAACAGTCCAGAATTAAATTTGCCAGAGATATGGAGATTCTAGCTCAACAGCTTGCTGTTAAGGGTGGTATGCAACAAATGGCTAAGATTATGCTACCTAAAGAAGAGAGAGAAAGGTTTGAGGTTTTAAGAGAAGCATCCTTAGAAAGACAAAAGATGCTTAAATTAGAGCTTAAGTACGAAGCAGACAGTAAAGAGTTATTTGACGCAAAGACAGAAATACAAAGAAAGCAATTAGTATTATCCCTAAAAGAGAATAATTTAAATTGGACACTAAGAAGACTTCTAGCAGAACAGTTTGTAGAAGAAAGAAATATTGAATGGGCTATAAGACAACAAGTTGAGGCCGTAGAAAAAGTTAAAAATGCAGAAGAGGACTTAGCAGACAAAAGAAAACAATTTGCAGATCAAATGGGTGGTTACTTAGAGTCTGGATTTATGTCTATGATTGATGGTACAAAGTCTGTAGCAGAAGCCTTTAGATCTATGGCGGCTGATATACTAAAACATCTATATAAAGTTCTTGTTGTTCAGACTGCTATTAGAAATATTGGTGGGGCAATAGGTGGTACATTTGGTGCGGCCTTGTCTACTTATGGATTAAACGCTAACGGTAATGCATTTAACAATGGTAAGATAATTCCTTACGCTAATGGTGGTGTCGTTGGTTCTCCTACTATGTTCCCAATGTCAGGTGGTAAAACTGGACTTATGGGTGAAGCTGGACCAGAAGCTATACTTCCTCTAAAGAGAGGACCTAACGGTAAACTAGGCGTTGAATCATCAGGGGGGAGTGTTGTAGTTAACCAAACTATTAATGTCTCTACTGGTGTAGCCCAGACAGTAAGAAACGAAATAAAAACTCTTATGCCTCAGATAGCAGAAGGTGCTAAGTCAGCAGTATTAGATGCTAAACGTAGAGGTGGATCATTTGGGAGTGCATTCGCATGAGCATAAGTTACCCACTAACCTTACCAACTGTAACTGGTATTCAAGATATTACATTTACTGCTGTTAATGCGGTAGCAATGTCTATGTCTCCTTTTACGTATAAACAACAAGTATTTGCTCATCAAGGTCAAAGGTGGGAAGTTGATGTTACTCTACCACCTATGAAAAGAGACAATGCTGAAGTATGGCTTGCTTGGTTAGTTAGTCTTAAAGGATTAAGGGGTACTTTTCTACTGGGGGACCCTAATAATGCGACTGCAAGAGGCTCAGTTGGAGGTACACCTTTAATTCAAGGGGCTAATCAAACTGGAGATACATTAAACATAGATGGGTGTACAGCTTCTCAGACTGGTTGGATGAAAGCAGGTGACTACATACAATTAGGTTCTGCATCTTCCGCTTCATTACATAAGGTATTAACTGACGCTAATAGTGATGGTGGTGGAAATGTTACTTTAGACATATGGCCTAATATTAATGTAGCAAAAGCTGATAATTCTACTGTAGTTACATCTAATACAGTTGGTGTTTTTAGACTTAATGATAATACAAGTAACTGGAGCATTAATGATGTTTCAAACTACGGTATTACTTTTGGTGCAGTACAGGCAATAGTATGAGTAGAGATCTTACAGGTATATTATCTTACCTTGAGTTTGATGAGGTTAAACCGTTTTTTGCTGTAGAGTTACTATTTGAAAATGGTACAGCTATTGGTACAGCTATAACTTCTTTAACTGCTAGTATAAATGCAAGTCAAACTACTCTAACTGTTGAATCAGTTGCTGGGTTATTTTCTGAAGGTACTGTAACAATAGGGTCTGAAGAAATATCATATACAGGAATTACAGATCTAACTTTAACAGGTTTAACAAGAGGTATTAATAGTACAACAGCCGCATCTCATAGTGATAACGCAACAGTTACAGGTAACACTATACTTTCTGCACCTCTGTATTTCTGGACAGGTATAGGTGATACAACAATAGATGGAATTACTTATACAGGCACTGGGAATCTTATGCAGATCTCTAACCTTAAAGAAACGGCTGAAATACAAGCCGCAGGTGCAACTCTTACTCTAAGTGGTATTCCAGCAGATATGTTAAGTCTAGCATTAAGTGTTCCTTATCAAGGTCGAATTGGTAAAATTAAGTTTGGTTTAATTGATGCAGATGGTGATTTATTAGAGCTTGAAAGTGCATTTAATATGTTAGCTGAAAACGGTATTGATATCGGTCTTGAAGGAGTTGATCAATCTAATGTACTAGTAGATATGTTTGTCGGATATATGGATCAAATGAACATTGATGAAAGTCCAGACACAGCTACAATTAGTTTATCTTTAGAAAGTAAATTATTAGATTTAGATAGACCAGTTATTAGAAGATACAACAACGAAAGTCAAAAAGCATTATTTCCAAATGACAAAGCGTTTGAGTTTTTAAATGACTTACAAGGTAAAGATCTAAGTTGGGGTCGAGCCAGTGAAACTAATTAATTGGAAAGAAAACTTACTAAAATATATTGATGAGTGTAAAGACAAGGGTTTTATATGGGGTCAATGGGACTGTCTTAAGTTTGTTAATGGTGCAGTTAAAGTACAACGTAAGGTAGGTTTTGCAGACGATTGGTTTGGATCTTACTCAACTCCAAGAGGGGCGGCACTAAACTACGCTAGGATTACTCGTTACGGAATATATAATGATATTATTGACGGACTAGATGATAGATTAGTAAGAATACAAACACCTAAAGTAGGATCTATAATTGCAATAGAATCAGATGCGGATGTTCTTGGTTATTCTTTAGGTGTAAAGGTAGATAATAGAACAGCTTTTGTTGGTGATAAAGGATTATTGTTCTTTAATTTAAATAGGTACATTGCTTGGGGTGTAGAATGAGAAAGATACTACTAGCTACTACATTCTTAACTTGTGGCTTAATTCCCACGGTAGCTCCTGCTGATCCTATAACTATGAGTATAGCTCTTACAGCAATATCTTCATACTCTGCCGCTTTTATGACGATTGGTACTGTTACTACTTTTCATATGGGCTTGTTTATGTCAGCGTTTTTACCTAGATTAGCTCTAGGTTATGCTCTTAATGCTTTAATACCTAAGCCGTCTATAAGGGGACCACAAGGTTATACAGTAAATACTTTAGGTTCTGCACAACCTACTGCTGTTATATATGGTAAAGTTAAAGTTGGTGGAGTAATATTCTATCAAGAAACAACGAACGACAATAAATACTTACACAGTTTAATTGCTTTAGCTGGGCATGAAGTAAACGAAATACAAAAAATATATTTAAACGATGAGGGACTTACCTTAACAACTTCATCAAATGACTCAAACGGTTTACCAATATATGAAGTATCGTCTCCGACTAAGTACGCTGGTAAGGTAAGAATTAAATTACATAATGGTGAAGACAACCAAGCGGCTGATGCAACTTTAGCATCAGAGAGTTCTCAGTGGGGAGTTAATCATAAAGCAAGTGGTATAGCTTATATATACACAAGATTTGAATTTGATGCTGATGCTTTTCCAAACGGAGTTCCTCAAGTAACAGCTCTTGTAGAGGGAAAGAAAAACAGAGCTTCTGCTGATTTTGGGTTCGCTTACAGTCCTTTATCATCTAGATGTTTAGCAGACTATCTTGTATTTTCTGGTATAGCGACAATAGATGAAATTGATAGTACACTACTTGTAGCGGCAAACAATATATGTAATCAAAATATAAAAGAAGTAAAGTCTACTACTTTAACACAGGCTTTAGGTAGTAGTCAAAATGACAGAACATTGTATGTTGAAGACGGTTCAATATTTGATTTAGACAATACTGGATCTAATCTGAGCTTTATACAAATTGACAATGAGATAATAACGCTTTCTATTCAAAACGGAACTCAAATAAATGGCAATGTTATAACAAATGTTGTTAGAGGAATTGCAACATCTCATGCAAGTGGTTCTAAGGTACACTTAGTACAAAAAAGATATCAATGTAATGGCACGTTTACAACTGACTTAGCACCAAAAGAAGTTGTATCTGGGATGTTAGCTTCAATGGGTGGAATGCTGTGGTATTCTCAAGGTAAATGGAAAATGAAAGCCGCCTCCTTTACAAACCCAGTGCTAAACTTAGATGAAGATGATCTTAGGTCTACTCTCTCTATACAGACAAGAAACTCTAGAAGAGATGGTTTTAATAAGATTGTAGGTACTTTCAGAGGAGAGCAATCTAATTGGCAGACAACTAATTATCCAGCAGTAACTTCAACAGTATTCTTAGGTGTAGATAACGGACAAGAGAACACTGTAGAATTAAACTTTCCTTTTATATCTAACTCACCTCAAGCACAAAGGGTATCTAAGATTTCTTTGTATAGGAACAGAGAACAGTTATCAGTATCTGGTGTATATGGTTTAAGAGCATTACAGTTAACTGTCGGTGATATTGTTAGACTTAAAAACGAAAGATTAGGATTTAAAGATCCTGACAATAATTCTTTAGGTAAGTTATTTGAGGTTGTTGATTGGTCATTTGGGTTAAACTCTGAAATGTCACTACAATGTACTATGGTACTGCAAGAAATTAGCTCTGGTATATTTGATTGGGATGCTGACGAGACACTGTTTGAAAGCAATAACACAACTCTGCCTTCTCCTTTCTTTGTTCCAGATATAGGAATAACTCTTGGTCAAGAACTTAGAATAGTTAATGAACACGTTGTTAATGTATTATCTGTTACAACAACAGCAAGTGCTAACGAAACCTCACAAGTTGATAAAGTAGAAGTTGAGTATAAAGAGCAATCAGAAAGTAATTTTAAATCTTTAGGGACTGGTAAATTAGGTGTATTTGAAATACTTGACTTAGAAGAAGGTAGTTATGATGTAAGAGCAAGAGCTATAAACTCACTAGGTGTTAAAGGAACTTATACAACAGCTTTTAAACCGTTCGACCCTCAAGCTGATCCACCAGCAGATGTGACTAATTTTAGTTTTAGTATTTCCTCTGGAACATTGTTTTTAAAATGGGATAAATCAACCGACTTAGATTTAAGTTATTATCAGGTTAAGCATAATTCTTTAACGTCTGGAGCAACATGGGGTAACTCAGAATTTAATCCTATTGGCATAGAAAAAATAGCAAGACCAGCAACAAGTGCAACTATGCCAGCTTTATCTGGAACTTACTTAATAAAAGCATATGATAAAACTGGAAAAGAGAGTATCAATGCCGCAAGTTTTGTTATTACTGCATCGCAATTACCAGCTTTAGGTGTATCATCTACACTTACAGAAAACCCAAGTTTTTCAGGAACTAAAAGCAATCTTGCGCTGTTCACAACAGCTAACCCAGATGAATTAAGAATAACAAATTTTACTGCTACTGGCTCGTCTGGTGTTTATGAATTTAACAGTAAGGTAGATTTAACAACCTCTCGAACAGCAACAGTTTCTTCAGAGGTTGTATTCACAAGACACCAATCAACCACTCTTTGGGATGCAATACCACAAAATTGGGACACTTGGCCTGATAATTTCGACAATTGGACAAATGCAGACGTAGGATTTGATGATAATATAGTTTCAGTACAAGTTGCGGCTACAAATGA
>JGI24004J15324_10000491_pt1 | contig 16030 bp, 18 predicted proteins | sample LinPmetageLP32_FD_15324 | JGI IMG/M metagenome (IMG submission 15324)
AAAAAACTAGTGTAACAAAAAGTTATTTATTTGTCAAGGATAATATTTTATTTAAATACCAGGATTTTCTTCTACCAAAGACAACTAACTCAATATGCTCTTCTTTTGTAGTTGGAAATTGATCATACCTATCAGTGAATTGATAAGTAGATTCAGGCAACAAATCTGTATTAGATTCTACTATTTTAGGCTCTGTAAGATACTCGCCATATTGTTTTATAAAGTTACTAGTGAATATTTCATACTCATCTAGCACATCTTGTGATATATCGTAATTATCTTCAACATATTTCCTAACATCGGAGATAGTCTTGTTTACAATATTACGTGAATGCAAAATAGGTGTAAAGCATGATATAAAATTCCATCCTATAAAACTAAAACCGCCTAATTTTTTAGTAACGTATCCTTGTTCTACCCACTCGTCTAAACATTCGTCCATTTGGTCTAATACTTCTTTAAATGGAAATTGAGGTTGCATAAAGTATTCATACATGTCTGTATGTAATTTCATATACTCTACACCATTATTTTTATGCAGATAGTCAGCAATAAGCCTGCTTACACCACCTGAATACATACCAATTAAGAACCATGTAAACTTAAGAACATATCTCATGTCAGTTAGTGTCATAGTATTGTTGCTTAATACTAATTGTATATTTTCACCAATGCCTTGATCTATTTCACTTAAAATGTTTTGCTCATTTGTGTCATAAAAGTAATCATACGAACTAAATGTTTTATATTCGTATTCATCTGCCTGTGTTTCCATCATTGGAGCATTTACTAGTAATGCTAATTTAAAAACTTCTAACTGCGTAATACCTGACTGTAATATTTTTTCCAAACCTGCTAGCCAAGTGTCTTTTGTTTCACCAGGCAAGCCTACAATTAGTTCTGTTAAAAGAGGAATGTTATTTTCTTTTGCAAGATCAACGATATCACTTAAAATATTAATTTTTAAATTTTTACGTTTAATAATTTCAAGTACATCGTCATCACCAGTTTGTAAACTAAGTACAAATCCAGTTTGAATTTTAACACTATCAAATATTTTAAGTATATCTACAATAGTTTTATTACTATTTTTAGCATAACTTACACTAATACCACTTGGGTATCCTGTTGTCTTTTTATTCTCAGCAATAATTTCTGCAATTTGCATATCTCTATCTTTAAAGATTCCAAAGTTACTGTTTGTCATTGCCATAAAAGGTAATTTTCTGTCAGCAAACCATTTAAGTTCACTTTCTATCCGTTCAAAATAAACTTTAAACATTTTAGAAGCAGTTAAACTACCCCAATCACAAAATGTACATGCATAAGGACAACCTCGGTCTGTCTCTAAAGTTGGTATCCATTCTATATCTGTATGTTTAGCCATTAAATTATCAAATATTCCTTCTATATAAGGACTAGGAATATCCAAATCTTTCATTCTAGGCTCTGCCCAAAGTTTTTTAATCTCTTCTTTATTTGCTATTGACTGTAATATTTTTGTACAAGCAATCTCTCCTTCACTTACAACTAAATAATCTATATAAGGATGTTTATCAAAAAACTCCTTGTCTTTCCAGTCTAAGTCAGGTCCACCTGCAAGTATTTTAACATCTGGGTTTGCTTGTTTTAATAGATCACAAAATCTGTAACAGTACTGACTACTCCATATATAAAAACTTATAATTATTACATCGCACTTTTTGTAATGTTCTACTGCTTCATGAACATTATCTCTTCTAAAAAGCATGTCGTATAGTTTATAATTTTCATTTACAAAAGGATCTTGCTTAACATAGGACCACAATAGTCCTACAGTATAAGGGAGATAAAAACTATTTAAATGTTTTGGTCCAGTCTGAAAGTTAGGCTGGATAAGGCCCAGTTGCAACATTATTTTCCTCTGCTAAAATTTTTCCTTTGGTTGTGAGGCAAATCGTTTGCTATAATATTTTTCCAAACAGCAATAGTTCTATCTAACCCTTCACTTATACCTACCTTAGGAACCCATCCTAATCTTGTAGTGATCTTGTGGTTAGTGCTATTCAACAAATATATTTCTCCTGGTCTTTTAGGTTTGGTATTCCAATTTACATGTCCTTCCCAACCTAGTTTATCTGCAATTATTTTTACATAATCTTTAATTTTAATTGCATTATCAGGTCCTATACAAAATATTTCTCCTGCACACTTGTCAGGATTATTTATAACTAATTCCCAAACATCTAGTAGATCATCTATATAAATGAAGTTTCTGTATGGTTCACCGTAACCTAAATTAATTTCCTTTGGATCTTTAAGCATTTGTGTAATAATTTGCTCAGTTACAAAAAAGTCATTATCCTTTCTGCCATAAGCATTAGTTTGTCTAATTGCAGTAAATGGTAATCCATAACTACGATGTGCATACTCTAGATATTTTTCACAGCCATATTTTGCAACGGCGTAGGGGGCATTAGGATTAGGAGGCGTTGTTTCATTAAATGCAATAATACCTTCTTCTTTTCCATCTCTAATAATATCACTAATAGGTTGCCATCCGTACACTTCCATTGTACTTGCAAACACAAAGTTTTTTAAATTAGGTAGTTCTTTTGCAACTTCTATAAGATTAACTGTGCCAGTATAGTTAATGTCACTAAATACTATCTGCTCGTAGAAGCTCTGTTCCACTTCTGTTCTTGCCGCCAAATGCACAATTATCTCTGGATCAAATGTTGATATTTGCATAGCAACTTTGGCATGATCCCTTAAATCTTCTGTTAAAAATCCCAACTCATGTTTGTCCTTTAATCTTTGGACCATGTTTTGGCCTATAAATCCATCTGCGCCTGTAATAAAAATTCTCATTGTATATCCTTTTCTGTTGCATATCCTGTAAGTTGCATTGTAAATCTAGGTTCATATCCTAAGTTTGCTACTAAATGAACTGTATCAGGTCTAATAATTGTAAAGTCCCCTTTTTTATAATCTAACCAAGTTTTATCTTCAATCTCTATGTAATGTCCCATTAACCTATCTTGTAAAAATAAATTTACTCTAACAGGAACCATTCCTTTTGTATTCATATCTTCACGTTCTGCTTTTTTACGCATTTTATATAACGTATCAACATGTGGTGCAATAAATCTACCTGGCATCAATTTATTCACTGTAACTATTCCATAGTGTAGCCAATCACTAAAGTTCTCATACACACTATGAACCCATGGCGGGCAATCATCTTCAAACACTTGCCATACCCAGGGTGCTTCATAAGGATAGTCAGGTACTGCTACGCCTTTGCTATTCCAAAAACCACCACTGTAAACAGTATTAGTATGCTCTGTAAATTTAAGTCTGTATAACATTTCTTCTGTTATATGACTTATATCAACATGTCCTTTATGCATTTTTAATAACCGTTATCTGTGTTGAATAAAAAGGTTCATCTCCCATATTTCCTGCCAAATGCCAGTCGTCAACTCCAAACTTTACCCAATCACCTCTTTTCCATTTTGTAAAAGGCTGATCGTGTACTTCATAATAGTGTCCACGTTTCCAATCTTCTAAAAATATTAAATAACGATAACTTTCGCCTTCGCCATATTCCTGTTTTAGTTTAAAATGTTTATCAACATGATGTGGAATTGTTTGACCTGGTGGAACATTAATAACACTTACAACATGATGATCAAAATCTTGTGGTACTTTTTTAGCCAAATCATGTACCCATTGAGGTGATGTTTCAAACATCTGCCAGATGCTACTATTATGCTCTGTATAGTATTGTTCTATTTTATCGTACTGTTGGTAACATTGAAAATAGTCGTCAAAGTTTAACAAACTCATTTGCTCGTTGGTTATACCACAGTTATCAATATGCCCGTATTTAATCACAGTAACTTTCCAATGTGCCCTTGCGCCTAAGGTCTAAAGTAGCACAATGAATGCCGCCAGACAGCGTCATAGAGTGTCTGAACTGTACTGGTACACTATCTATACCATACTTGTCTAGTTCTCTCATCAGAGGCTCTTGTGCTGAGTCTAATACAACTGTATTTTCGTCTACACTTAATAAGTTCATACCAATATAAGGTGAGCATGGAGGCATATAGCCTTGCTCTGCTAGTTTACTTCCTTGTACAACACAATCGTCGAACCAAATTTTATCCCATTTTTTAAACATTTCAGGACAATTTTCAGGTGTTACCCTACTACTATTCATTAGTACTAGTCCTGGTCTAAGTGGAACAATAGTACTATCAAAATGTGCAAAACTATATAGTTCACTGTAATGCATTTTGTAACCCATAGGTTCTACTAATCTTTTTAACCACTGATACCCTTTCATATTTCCTGAATTAGATACTTGGTATAATAAATCTTTACCCACTCTCACAATATTTGGTGCATCAAAACAAATCTCATGGTTAAGTAATGTAGGTTTGTCTTCAATATCTTCAAATGTATACATGTTATCATGTAAATTAGGTTTAGGTGCTTGTAACCATAATGCACCATCTTCAAATGCTTCATACATTATGTCTTCGTATAACTTTGTTTCAAAATATCTTGCTCTTACAGGAGTAGGAGTTTCAATAAGCATATCGCCTAAAGGTAATATTAAATCTCTTGGACACCAACTGTACCAGCCTTTTGTGTTCCAACCTTGGCCAATGTCGTAATTTACATTGTCCCAATCTATAATTTTAGGTCTGCGTACTGTTACACCTAAATTTTCTAATGCTTTTGCGAGTCCGTCTGCATCTTCATTTGCTTCGTCAATTACCCATTGCGGGTAAGTGCCTTCTAATTTTTCTACGTCTTCTTTTTTAAAATTTGCGTAACTGAAACTTCTTGCGGATATGTCAGTTGCAATTCTGCTGTGGTGAGCATGTCCAACGATGATCTCCTCAAGGGGGTCCCAATCGTTGTGGGAATTTACTATCATTTTGTCTCCTGTGTGTATAGTTATATAACCTACTATTTATAAGTTTTAATACTAATCTGCTAACCATTCAGAAACACAAACTCTATAATTGCCGTGTACTCCTCTATTAAACTCTGAGTGCCTTATATCATCTCCTAATCCAAAAATAATTGTATCAGTATATACTAAATCTTGCTCTGCACAAATATCTTCATATTTACTACCAAATTTAGTCCAATTATAATCAGGAGAAAAATTTTTCATATATTCAACACCTAATGCCATACTGTAATTATTCTGCATTTTAACTTCGTTTAACATACTAACACCATCATCTACATAATCTCTAGTAAATCTAATTCCAACTCTGTGATTCTCTAGTGTATGAAAAGGCTTACTTAAACTGCATGTAATTTCTTTTATGGCAGGAAACTCATCTAAATCTATATGTACGTTCTTTGATATGCCCCAATATGCTAAATCTAAACATACAGGAATATTATGAACTTCACAAGCCTTCATTATATGTTCAAAATCTGGGTGCATAGTACCATAATCGCTAAAAGGTGCACTTATTATTAATGCATGTAAATCAGGCCCTCTTAAAGTTCCTTCTAAATGATGAGGATAAGGTATTGTAGTAAATTCAACATGTTTTCCTAAACAGGCATGATACTGAAAGTCACCTGCTAAAACAAGTATTTCTCTATCTTTACTGTGCCTTAATATAAAATTATCAAATGTTTGACTAGTACCTTGGGTATAATCAGCAAAACTAAAACTTTGCAATCCTAATAAACTTTTTGAGTTGCTATAATTAATCCATTCTCTCCATACATTAGCATATTCATCTAACGTTGGGATATGTATATCGTTTTTTTCTATATGAAAATGAAAATCTGATATTTCTTTATTTTTAATAGGTCTCGCTCCTCTAACTGCAGGCATTTACTACCTCCTCAAAAAAGTTATTATTACTCATATATCTAAAATTTCCTGTGGTAATTCTTTTATAATTGTGTTCTACATCATTTTTTAAAGTATACATTAAATTATTAAACTCTGTATTGGATAATTTTCTTATGTTACTTATAGTATTAAAAAATCCTTGTACCCTTAATTTAAGTGTATCATGATTATTAAAATCTATGTCCCAATATTTACCAAATGTTTTAAACTCTAATTTGTGTAATTCCTCATATAACCCTTTACACCCTACAGTTATAAAAGGTTTTTTAAAGTACATAGGAAACATTTGCTTTTCATCTACATACCCATATCCATAAGGTTCACCGCCAGGTATTAATGCAATACTGCCTGTATCATATAACCAAGGTCCAGGAACACCTCTGTCGTTTAAATCTTTAAGATCTATAACATGTGGTCTGCTGTATATAGTATTTGTTATTCCACTTATTTCCTTTTCTGTTAGTTTTTCCTTTAATAATAAATCATGCATGGCGGTAGCCATTAAATGCATATGATAAGGAAATTCTTCTTTAGTTTCTGGATTGCCAGTTATTTTTGATAAAAAGTCTGGCGACATAGAATAATTACGTGAATAAGTTACATCATTTAATCGATTGCCTTTTTGTTCAATGTAATAGGATATTAAAAGCCTGTGACTTCTACAATTACGCATTGTGAGTAAAAATTTGTTCTTTAATCCTGCATATTCTGGATTAACACCTTGAGGAGGCTCACTCTGATGTAAATTTACATGGGTACCTTTTCCTAATATGCTTGTGATGTAATGCACTCTATCCAAATACCATAATTTATGTATTTTATTGACATTTTTACAATGTACTAGATGTTTTTTATAATTACCATAATAGTCTTCTGTTTCACCTGAGCCGCTCATAATAAATTTTATTTCTGGATATTGACTTGATAGTTTAACAAAATACATATTTGCATCAAAGAAATAAGGTTCAGTACTGGTATAAATTAAAAATACTGTGTTAGGTAAATTATAACTTACACATTCTGCTATTTTTTCATCTATTAATTTACCAAAATCTGATAGTGAAAATTTTTCTCCTGCAGACTCATATGATATAGGAAAACTTTGAAAGTCTATAGGAAAAATATTTAATGCATCACTAGGAACTTCTCCATTTAGGTTGTGTATAATATTAAAATTGAAATTATTTTTATCAAAACTTGTTTCGTCTGCAAGTTGGCACAGAACTTCAAGGGGCAAGGGCTCTCTGCCCAGCCAACCAATTTTATTGTGCTGTTCTACTACTTCATCAGTAAACTGAAATCCGTTATGTAAATAAACTAAATTAATATTATTCATATATATCCTGGCGGAGAGTGAGAGATTCGAACTCTCGGTACAGTTACCCGTACTCTTCCTTAGCAGGGAAGTGCTTTAAGCCGCTCAGCCAACTCTCCTTTCCACTATTTATTATTATTATATATAGTTATAATTTATTACTGATAAATATTGGTATGCATAACATGTGCAACACATTGTAAATTTTAATCAAAGTTTTTAAAAACCGATAAATAGTAACATGCCAAGATTAAGTTTATGGAATCCAACAAAAACAAATGACTATAGTTTCATTGATAGAGTTGTGGGCGAGCATATTTTCGCAGGCGGAACTGGAGTACATATACACAAATATATGGGTATCCAAGATACACCAAACGAGAGCGATCCTACTAGACCAAGCAGTGGATCAAGTGCTAATAGTGAAGTTTTTATACAAGATCTATTATTTTTAGAAAACAGAGATAGAAAATATAGCGAAGACATTTATGAATTAAGGGGTCAATATAACTTAGGCGATAATGATGCATTTGATTTAACACAATTTGGAATGTTTTTAGCAAACGACACATTGTTTATAAACTTCCATACTGAAAGCATGGTAGATGCAGTAGGCAGACGTTTAATGCCAGGAGATGTTTTAGAACTTCCTCATTTACGTGATGATCTACTTTTAGGTAGTGATGAAGCAATAAACAGATTTTATGTAGTTACAGATGCTAGTAGGCCTGCAGAAGGCTACGACCCACGTTGGTGGTCACATTTATGGAGAGTCAAACTAGGTCCTATAACAGATTCGCAAGAGTACAGAGATATTCTTGGTACTGGCGAGGAAGAGGGCGATTTAAGAAACTTAATTAGTACATACGCAAATGAAATTAAAATTAGCGATGCTATATTAGAACAAGCAGAGCGTGATGTACCGTTTGATCCGCAATATAGAAGAACAGGTCATCTTTATATGGATGATTCCGTACCAGATAAACCAGCACCAGGACTAGATTTTGGTGGTGCAGACGGTAACCCAGTTAATGGTTCAAGCATAGTGGGGAGTGGTTCAACGTTCCCAACAAGTGGCACTAGTGACGGTGACTTTTACTTGAGAACAGACTTTAGTCCTAACAGACTATTTAAAAAATCAGGTACACGTTGGGTAAATGTAGGCTCTGATATGACAGGTTCTTGGAGTGCGGCTAACAGAATACTTAAAGGATTTATTAACAACGATGCTACATTTGTAGGTGATAATGGCGAAACAATGAACGAAAAGGTTGGTTTGAGTAAACTTGTAAAACCTAAAACGGATAATTAAAAATGAAATTTAGTGAAATAAAAAAATTAACAGAAAGTCAAGAACAAATTGATAAATTAGAAGATAAAAAATTCGACTTAAAACGTGCATTGGAAGATGCTAGAGATATCACTAAAGGTATTAAATATGCAGATACTCATATGCAGATAATTATAAAACTAGGCAATCTTGCTGAAGAACACGGATTAAAGATAGACGAATATCAAGAAGGCAAAGTATTTGAAGCAAAAAATAAATTAGAATCAGAGATATATGAACTAGAAGAAGTTTTTACAGAAGCAATTAGATCAATATCAAATAAAATAGACGAACTAGGATACGAAGACTAAAATGGCAGGCAAAAATTTAGATTACTGGTATGATGAACAAATAAAAAGATATTTGATTCAAATTATTAGACTCTTTTCAAATTTTCAAACACGTGAGTACACAAAAAACGGTGTAAAATATAATCGTGTACCTGCAAGATACGGTGATGCAAACAGAATGGTTGCTAGTATATTGCGTAACGGATCAGAGAATGTAATTAATAGTGCACCTTTTATAAGTGTAACTATCCAAAGTTTGCAACCCGCAAGAGATAGAACGCATGAACCGTTCCTTGTAGACACAACTCAGGTTGCTGAAAGAGAATATGATAACGAATCACAGTCATATCAAAATAATCAGGGTAACTTATTTACAACACAAAGATATATGCCAGTACCATATAACATGACAATACAAATGGATTTATGGTCTAACAATACTGATACTAAAATGCAAGTACTAGAACAAATATTTGTCTTGTTTAACCCAAGTATTCAATTACAGTCAAACAGCAATCCTTTAGATTGGACTAGTGTATTTGAGGTTGAGCTCACAGACATTGCATGGAGTAATAGAAGTGTTCCTGTAGGTACTGAAGACACTATAGATATTGCAACACTTACATTTGCTGTACCTATTTGGATAAGTCCACCAGCAAAAATTAAAAAGCAATCTATTATACAAAGAATTATAGCAAATATACATAGTGTAAGTAGTATATCAGATTTAGGTTATGACGAAGATTACGCAGACTTTTTTGGCGATATAGAAGATACTGCTGAAGTAATAGTTACACCAGGACAGTATAGTGTAAGGGTTAGTGGAGCATCAGCAACATTACTAAATGAGCAAGGTATTGAAGTACCCTGGACAGACATTACTGAAATGCAAGGTGACGTTAGAGTTACTAGTTTATTAAAATTAAATACCAGTAACGACTCTAATAATTTTTTAGGAGAAGTTTGTGGTACTGTAAGTTTGGACACCACAACACCATCTAATTTAATATTTAATTTAGATACAGATACATTACCGACAGATACAATTAATGACGTTGATAAGATTATAGACCCTAGAGCCAACTATCCAGGAGACGGCACAGTAGCCGCGGCAAGTAATGGGCAAAGATATCTTATAACAGAAACAATTACTGCATCAGGCTATACCAATTGGGATATAGATGCATCAGAAAACGACATTATTGAATATAATGGCAGTAAGTGGGTAGTATCTTTTGATGCTTCATCACAAGTGGGCAATACACATTATATGCACAATACATTTACATCCAAACAATATCAATGGACTGGAACTCAGTGGATAAGTAGTTATGAGGGAGAATACAAACCAGGATATTGGAGACTTGTTTTATAAATGAATACCACGGCGGCTGGAGTAGTTTTCCTAGCCAAAGACACAGGCAGATGCATGTTGCAACTCAGAGAAGGCAACAAAAGATTTAATCATACTTGGGGTTTTTGGGGAGGCATGATGGAGAAAGGTGAAACTCCTTACAACTGTATTAAACGTGAGTTAGATGAAGAGATTGGATTTGTTCCAGAACTGCAAAAATTAAATCCTATAGACGTATATCAAAGCAAAGATCAAAATTTTTATTACTACAGTTTTGTATATGTGGTAGATAAAGAATTCCAACCACCCAAATTAAATGGAGAAAGTGCCGGATACGCCTGGGTAGACATAGGACAATGGCCTAAACCATTACACAATGGTGCCAAAATTACATTAAGTAGGAATGGTGGCACACAAAAACTACACACTATACTTAAAATAAATTCCTGATAAATATTTCATATGAGCAAAGGCGAAATTATCGATTTTGTTATTTTGCGGATAACTACCGAATTAGACAAGTTTCAAAGACAAAAAACAATTCCACATACATTACTAGAAGGCGCAATAGAAATAGACGAAATAAAAGATGTCTATTATGAAAAGTTATCTCCAAAGTATCAGAAAATATTCAATAGACTTGTAAAAGAGTATCACCAGAATATTGGCAAAAATATCGAGTCCCTAAAAACAGCAATGAAAAAAGACTATGCCAGAGTTGTTAATAATATGTCTACTGAGCATGAAAGTTTTAGATTTAAAGAAGTAATGAATTCCTATCGTCCAGGTATAAATCCTGTAAGAGCTTTATACTATCAATCACGTGATGTAACTAGACGTTACAATCCTGAGAATCCATTCCATTATTGGTTAATTGATTTAGTTGAAGATACTGAATTTAATAATATAATTTTAGATGCTTTAGCAAAAGATGTTAGAAAACTTGAACGTATAATTAAAAGATATTATTTTCCATTAGTAAATCACGGTGATGGAATACCGTTAGAACTTTTTCATGCTAAACAGCAATTAAAAGACTTTAAACACTATTACTTATTTTTTAGAGGAGTCAAAGAGTTTCGTCCAGACGAATAATTACTTTGACGTTTTACGTTCTATACCGTCCCAATCACCTATAGGCATAGGTTGTTTTATTCTTTCAGCATATAATTCTGCTAAGGTATCATTCCATTGATGATCTTTAATTATTTCTATTTGATTTGAGCATGTTGCCCACTCTCTGTTTTGATATGCATCTACCATTCTGTTTACTACTCTTGCATACTTGTGATCTTTTAGTATAGTATAAATTGTTACTGATGATGTTTGTCCTTTAACTGCAATTTTATCTAGCATTACTAAATTTTCAGGCGATGTAATTTGTTTTAATGTATGTTGGGTAAACATAAAAAATACACCATACTCTTTTGTTTGTGCTTCTAGTCGTGCCGCTAAGTTCACACTATCACCTAATACTGTATAATCAAAACGTTGGTTACTTCCCATGTTACCCACAACTGCATCACCTGTATTAATACCTATACCTACAGCAAGGGGCATTAATCCGTCTTTAAACAATTCCTTATTTAGTTTTTCTAGTTCTGTTTCCATTTCCTGTGCTGTTTCGATGGCCAATTGAGCATGATTGTCAACATCAAGTGGAGCATTCCATATCGCCATTAAGGCGTCACCTATATACTTGTCTACTGTACCTTCCTTACGCATAACCAGATCAGTCATTGGGGTCATATACCTGTTAATAAGATGGCCGAGTCCCTCTGGATCTGTTTTAAATTGTTCTGATATCGGAGTAAATCCACGAATGTCTGAAAACAAGTATGTCATTGTTCTAGTATCACCACCTAACTTTAGTAAGCCAGGGTCTTTTTGTAATTTTTTAACCATTGCTGGTGCAAGGTAATGTTCAAATTGTTTGTTAATAAGTTCACGCAACTTGTATTGCTTGTAAAAGTTATTAAAAGCGGCCTGTGTAAACACTAAAAATCCTGCTAATACAGGGAAAGTAGCATCTAAAAGTACTAATTGCGTTTGATAGGAGTACACACTATAATACCCTATTCCGCCCAAGATAAGCAATGACACAGGCGCTGTTAGTAATAAAGGCAGTCTATATACTGCTATTGCAACTAGAACCATTATCAGAAGTGCTGTCAGAAGCTCATAGAACGCGGCTGTTTGGCTTCGTGTTATGTTACTGCCACTTATAAAGTTCTGTAGCATATGAGCTTGTATCTGTTGCGGATACAAATTACCACGTGGCGTTGGTACAGGGTTTGCAATACCCTCTGCTGTTACGCCAACTATAACCATTTTACCTGCTAAGTCTGGAATACTTTCTGCACCAGTATACTCTATAGTTTCAAAACTGTTATTGAAACGTATGTATGCAGTACCATCTGGTTGTGTAACTATTGGAGTTACTCCTTTTACAGCAACCTCTTGTATGCCTATTTCACTTGTTTTAACAATATAACTTTTTTGCCCTCTACTTACTCTGAGCATTTCAACAGCAAAACTAGGATAAATTCTGTCCTCTACTGTAATTGCTAATGGATATGTTCTTGTTTGATTATCTGGCTGTGGAGCAGATGCATTTACGCCTTTACCATTTACTACAGACTCCAGTATAGATACATTAGTAACTAAGTTAGGCCATTTTAGTAAATAATCTTTCGCAGGTACTGGTCCTATTGTGCCTGTTCCTATATGAGGGCCTGATGTTTTAATTCCTTTAACACTAGGTGTTTGGCTTAGTACATTAAAATTTATAGGGTTACGTCTTGCACCTGGTACATTTACTTTATTTTGTTCTAGGTATTGTGCAAATACTTCATCTCCACCAAAGCGATCTGCTTCTGGAAACATAACTGTCCAACCTAAAACTCCACTATTCTTACTAGCAACATCTACAACTAATTGAGCATAGTATTGTCTGGGAAAAGGATATTGACCAAAAGTTGCTAAAGTGTTTTCGCCAAAGTTTAGTAACACTATATCATTACTAGGAATAATTTCGTCTAATTGCTGATAACTATCAAATACCTGTCCACGTAAACTTTGTACTGGAGTAGGGTCTGCAACTCTGAGTACAAGTAAAAGTGCAATAGATAGAGCTATCGCATAGCCACTGTATAACCATTTCATACCGATATTTATCGTATTTTTAAGTAAGATCTAATGATATTGCATTCAAAGAAAAAAGCGATAATAAAAATATTACTACCGCTTTGATCATTGTTTACTCGCACTCTTTAGGATTTTCAGAACAATATTTTTCAATTTTGTCCATATTTTCAAAAAGTAACTGCACCAACTCCTTGGTACTTAATTCCTTCTTACCATTTATCCTATCTAAGAAGGTTAGTCCTTTTTTGGTGCTTCTTCTTCGTCTTGTAGTTCGTCAGTTTGTCTATCTACTTCATCGGAAACTGTTTTTACAACACCTTTTCCGAGATCTGCTCCAGCAACAACAACACTCTGTGCTGTATCAACTGCTAAAGTTCCTACGGTTACAACATCATCAGCAACTGCTGTTGTTATTGTTGCCGCTCCGCCAACTACTGCATCAACAGTACCTGTGACAATTTCTGTTCCTGCATTCCAAACACCCCCAACTGAGGCACAACTTGTCATGAGAAAAAGACTAAACATACCGAAGAAAGTCGTTAAATTCTTCATACCTTATCTCCTTATATATAAGTGTTATAAAGCCAATCTGCCTTTATAACAGTAGTTATTTATCACTTCAGTATAGTAAACTATACTTAAATATGTTAAATTCTAAGGTCGTTAAGAGGTTGACCGGCTAGGCTATTTAGATCAGCATGCCATAATTCGTCTAATAAAATTTCTCTTGTACTTTCGTTTTCTGTGGCGTGTATCAACATTATTAAATTGTCTCTGTTTGATTGTTCTATCAAATATATTAATTCTACCCATTTATATAATAACATAAACATTGCGGGGAGACATATCATTTTAATTACAAGTAGTGGATAAAAATATGCAAGAATAAAAACATGACCACCTAATAAAGTGTAGGCGTATATTTTTAAACTTTTAGTGTATTCCGATATCATAATCTATATCCAATGGAGAGTCTACTATAAAAATACCCATATTTGGTGCTAAAAATGTATTATCATATATGAACATTGATCGGTCTGAAAAACCTGATGCTTTATGTACTTCGTGTATAAGAGCCAATACTGCACCTATATAAGCACATGGAATAAAAAATACAAATAATATTAACGATATTGTAGGATACAATGTTATAAACAAAAGTACATGCCCCATTGCTATTGCGACGCCGTACATTCGTAAACTATTAGTAAATTTACTGATCACGCTCGTCTAATTCTTCCTTTATGAGAAATCTTACATATTCGTCTGCATTAGTTAAATTATAATCTGATACTATTGCAAAAATTAAAGTTATAAAGACAAGTGTCATAACGAACGATAGATATAAATTTATTCCGGCTGTGATCTTCAGCCATTTTATCATGTGTTTCATAGGTTCTATTAGTATAACAAGAAAGTATTAGGATGTCAAGTAATTATGAAAACTTATTTTGAATCCATTTAACACCAGCATATATTGTAAGTCCATATACTGCCATAATTGTTAATGGTATTGAGAATGATACTAATGTCCAAAAGTCTAATGTGAGTAATGTTTGTGTAAAGTCAATAATTGCTTCAGCATCACCTACAGGTTGTATCTCCCTTGTTGCTTCATCGAACTCCATACCTGCTTGTTCGAGTTGCATATGAAATTGGGTTTCAGGAATACACATCATACCTTCAGGACAATTTCCTTCTCCTGGATACTTAGTTCCAACAGGATTTCCGTATATATCTAAGTCCATTATTGGGTGCCTTGTGTGACTGTTACTGAACAGCCTCCTGATGTTACACATGTTTGACTAAGTGTGTAACTTTGATTTGTGGAGCCTTGCTGTAATAGTGTTACTGCGGAAGACTGGCTTCCGTATAAATTAATTGTGGCTGTATGGGCGCCGTCTCCTTTTTGCTCTCCATTTACATTTATTGGCTGACCTGTATTGGCATTTAGGTAAACATTTTTTACACCATTACCACGTTGTCTCCAAAATACATCACTATAGTCTGCATTATATAAACGTACATCCATTGTATGGTTTGCATAAAGTTGACCTGATACTTGGCTAAGTGTTACTTCTCCATTATCAGCATGTTGGTCTAAATTTATTAAATGGCCGCCATCGTTGTAATTACCTGCGGTGGCACAACTTGTATCATTAAGATTTATTAAATGGCAACCTTGTGATATTGTAATTTGATTATCGTTTCCCCAAACATGTAATCCTATTGTGTTACTTTCATTATTAGGACCGTCATTAACTTGGAAGGTAGTTATTTCGTTATTGTTGCCGTCAATGTCTCCACAGAATGTGGTATTGGTACAATTAACCGCTCCCCATAATGTGGTATAACCAAATTTATTTCTGTCACCAAACTGACTTACATTTACTGTATTCCCGTCTCCGTCCATGCTAAAGTAAACTTCATTAAAGTCACCTTTTTGTACTATACCTAAATTTAAATTATCTGCTTTAGCATAATTTAATCCTAAGTCTACATTAATATCATTACCATCGCCTTGTTGTCCTATTCTTAAAAATAGTTCTGCACCTTCCTGATCTAAAGTTATTACATTATCGTCTGCTGTTACTGATATAGGTATTAATAAAAACATACTCAATATAATATAACCTAATACTAGTAAAGGGGTATCTTTTGGTTTCATATTATTTAATTTTTCGTCTATGCTCATTGTTGTATAATCTCTATT
>JGI24004J15324_10000492_pt1 | contig 16006 bp, 10 predicted proteins | sample LinPmetageLP32_FD_15324 | JGI IMG/M metagenome (IMG submission 15324)
TTGATAACAGACCTTCAATTACTAGATCATCTAACCAAAAAGAAGATATCAAAATTATTTTGCAGTTCTAAAGAATTATGCCACAGCAAACGAACCTTAGTGTAGCACCATATTTTGATGACTTTGATCCGGTAGATGACTACCATAAGGTGCTATTTAAACCTGGATACCCGGTTCAGGCAAGAGAATTAACTACTTTACAATCGATTCTCCAAAATCAGATTGAAAAATTTGGTCAGCATTTTTTTAAAGAGGGTGCAAAAGTAATTCCTGGTAATACAGGATATACTCAATTATATTACTGTGTTCAATTACAAAATACGTATCTGGGAGTTCCTGTAGCAGCATATGCTGAACAATTAGTTGGAACTAAAATTATAGGTGAATCTTCTGGAGTAAGTGCTGTTGTAGATAAAGTTCTTCTACCAGAAAATTCTGAGAGAGGAAATCTTACTCTTTATATTAATTATTTAAATTCAAGTACCACAAATAATGCAACTCAAACTTTCTCTGATGGTGAAAATTTAACCTGTAATCAAATTATCTCTTCTGGTCTTCTTGGGAACACCACTATTTCTATTGGAGCTCCTTTTGCAACAACAATCCCTGACGAAGCATCTGCTACTGGATCTGCTTTCCAAATTCAAGAGGGAGTATATTTTGTTCATGGACATTTTGCCAATGTTAACACAGAAACTTTAATTCTTGATCAGTATGGAGATAGTCCTAATTATAGAGTTGGTCTATTCGTAAACGAACAAATTGTAAATGCTGATGAAGATGACTCATTAAATGATAATTCTCAAGGATTTAATAATTATTCGGCACCAGGTGCAGATAGACTTAAGATTTCTTTAAGTTTATTTAAAAAACCACTAACTGACTATAATGATGATCAATTTATTGAATTATCTATTATTGAATCAGGAAATATCAAATCTCAAACCAAAAGAGGAGATCTTGGTGGAGGAGTAGGATATAAAGACTGGACAGATATTCTTGCAAGTAGAACATATGCAGAATCTGGCGATTATTATGTAAAGGCATTTGATTTATCTGTACATGAATCACTTAACAACGGAGTTGGAAATAGAGGAATATATAACGCAGGTCAATTAACTTTTGGAGGACAAACTCCATCTGATGACCTCATGTTGTACAAATTCTCTCCAGGTAGAGCATTTGTACGGGGTTATGATATTGATATTAGTAGTGTAACTTTTATTGATGTTCCTAAGCCAAGAACAACTGCAACTATTGAAGATCAATCAATAATTTATAATACTGGTCCAACTTTAAGAGTTAATAGAACTTGGAGATCACCTGATGTTGGAGTTGGTAATACATATATTCTTAGTTTAAGAGATCAAAGAGTTGGTCTTGCAACAGATGGAACTGGTGGTACTCCCGCACCAGCAGGCAGAGAGATTGGTGTTGCTAGAGTATATGATTACAGATTAGAATCTGGATCTTACAACACATCCAATGACACCCTTAATGAGTGGAACCTTTCGTTGTTTGACGTTCAAACAACAGTAGATTTAGTTCTCAATCAAGCAACAAGCCTATCTGTTCCTACTTTTGTACAAGGTAGTAGGAGTGGTGCAACTGCATTCCTTAAGGATGCAATTTCAAACTCAAATGCAGTATCAGTCTATGAAGTTGAGGGAGATTTTATCACAAATGAACCTTTAGTATTTAATGGTATTAATGACGGCAGAATTGCTACAGCAGTAACATCTTATGCATTGTCAGATGTAAAATCTGTTTTTGGAAGTAATAGCAGATTGACTGGTGTCTCCACTTTTGCTGCTGATGTTGTTCAGACTCCAATAATTAGAGTTGGTGTCGCAACTATATCCCCTGCTTCTAGTGGTGTAAGTACAATAAGAAGCACTAGTAATGCCCTTCCTGGATTATTTAAAGTTGGTGACCTTGTAGAATACACTAATACAAATTTAACATTAACTGATGTTTCACTTGCAAGAGTTTCAAATGTTGGAATTGACAGTATTGGAATTACTGCAGTAACTAACGTACCTGGAATTGCATTTGGTGCTCTTCCAACTGTAAGCCTTAATGTAAGTGATCTCAAACTTGTAACTACAAAACTTGATCCTTCTTCTGATAGTACTCTTTATACTAGATTACCAAGAACTGATATTGAGTCTGTAGATTTTACTAATGCAAGTTTAACTATAAGAAAAGTCCTGAGTGTTGATATTGCTAGTGGTCAACTCTCTTCTAATATATCTGCAGGTCCAAATGAAACATTCTTACCATTTGACGAAGAAAGATATGCTCTGATTAGATCAGATGGTACAACTGAAGCATTGTCTGCTGATAAACTCACTATTGCCAGTGGGGGGACAGCACTAAACATCTTTGGTCTTGGGTCTAATGATACAGGTGCTTCTTTAATTGTTTCATTAAAGAAGATTAAACCTACATCAAAAATTAAAATTAAAAATAGAGTTAAATCTATTATTGTTGATAAATCAAATAGTGCATCTTCTGGTATTGGATCAACAACCTTAAATGATGGATTGGTCTATGGTGGTGGTAATTATCCATATGGAACCAGAGTTCAAGATGCTACTATTTCTCTAAATGTTCCAGATGTCATTGATGTTCATGGTGTTTTTGAATCTTCTGATACTAACAATGCCACAGCACCAAAAATTTCTTTAATTAATATTAATAGTACATCAACTACAACTGGGGAACTAACAGTTGGAGAATCTTTTATAGGACAAACATCTGGAGCAAATGGAATTATTGCAGAAACCCTTACATCTGCACAAATTTCATATATATCCAAAAACGATAGTAAATTTGTTGAAGGAGAAACTGTAATTTTCCAAGAGACGGCAATTCAAGCAATTGTATCCGTTATTACCTCTGATAGTTTTGATATTTCCGAAAACTATAAATTTAGAACTGGTCAAGAGGATACCTTCTATGACCAGGGAAGAATTCTAAGAAAAGAGAATAAATCTGCTCCTGCTAAGAAACTGAAAATTTATTACAAGAGTGCATCTTTTGATTCAACTGATAATGGAGACCTCACTACTGTAGAATCTTACAAAAACTTTAATTATAGTACAGAAATTAAAGGTATAAATGGTGATGCTAATACCGATATAATTGACATTAGGCCAAGAGTTTCTGAATATACGGTTGCTGAAGGAGTAAGATCTCCTCTTGAATTTTTTGGAAGATCATTTAATGCTGATGGAAATTCGGCATCAAATGCTTTAGCATCTGATGAAGCAATCTTAACAACATTTAGTCATTATCTTGGAAGAATTGATAGAGTTTTCTTAGATAAGAAAGGTAAGTTCCAAATTTTATATGGGACCCCATCAGAAATTCCACAACCTCCAAATCCAATTGATAATGCTTTGGAAGTTGCTACAGTTACTCTTCCACCATATCTCTATAAAGTCAGTCAGGCATCTTTAAGATTCTTGGAGCATAAGAGATATCAGATGCGGGATATTAAGAAACTTGAGAATAGAATCTCAAGTCTTGAATATTATACATCTTTATCTTTACTTGAAGCAAATACAGCAAATCTGTTTGTTCCAGATGGCGAGGGATTGAATAGATTTAAATCTGGTTTCTTTGTTGACAATTTTACTGGATTTAATGCTCAAGAAACAAGCGCACCAATCAAGAATAGTATTGATAGGGCTCACAAAGAAATAAGACCAAGACATTATACAAACTCTATTGATCTCATTTTTGGACCAGTCGTAAATGTCGATCCAACAGCAGACCTAAATTTTGCAGTTGTTGAGGGAAATAATATAAGAAAAGCAAACGATGTCATTACTCTTGATTATAGTGAAGTTGAGTATATTAATCAACCGTTTGCAACTAGAACAGAAAGTGTAACGCCATTCTTAATTAGTTTTTGGCAGGGAACAATGGAATTGAACCCTGCATCTGACACTTGGGTAGACACTGTAAGAATTGAACCTAAGGTCATTGATGTTGAAGGTGATTATGCTTCTCAAGTTGCACTTCTTGAGCAAACAGAGGGTCTTGATCCCCAAACTGGATTTGCTCCTGTTATTTGGAATTCGTGGGAAACTAATTGGACTGGATTTGAATTTAATGATACAACCACAAGAAGAACAACAACAAGTAGTGGTGGTAGAAGAGGCGTTGGTGGTTGGATCAATGGTGGTAGCGGCGTAGCAAGATGGGTCGAAGATACAACCACAACAACCGTTGAGGACACTGTTAGAGAGACAATTAGAACTGATCAACAATCAAGAACTGGTTCTCAACTATTTGTTCATGAACAGTTTGATCGTGAATCTGTAGGAGACAGAACTGTAAGTAGAGATCTGATTCCGTTTATGAGATCAAGAAATGTTGAATTTGTTTCTAAGAAAATGAAACCTCTTACGAGAATGCATGCATTTTTCGATGGAGAACAAGTTGACAAGTATTGTGTTCCAAAACTCCTTGAAATTTCAATGACATCTGGATCATTCCAGATTGGCGAAACTGTTATTGGTAGAATGTCTAGACCAGGACTTGGACCTGTCACAAGACAATTGATCGGAGAAGAAGCAAAAATTACCTTTAGAGTTGCTCAATCAAATCATAGAGAAGGTGAATATAACGCACCCGATCAAGTGTTTAGAGAAGACCCTTATAACGGAACATCTCTATCTGCAGTATATTCTGCAACATCAACGATCTTGAATATTGATACATTCTCATTATCAAATGAAGCTCAAGGTGAATATTCTGGTCGTATTGCTGAGGAAATGATTCTAAAAGGCACCACAAGTGGCGCAGAAGCAGTCATAACAGGACATAGACTTGTATCAGATCTTGCTGCAAATCTAATAGGTAGTTTCTTCATTCCAAACCCTAACTCAGTCAATCACCCAAGATTTGAAACAGGAACTAAAACTTTCACTATTACTAATGATGAGGATAATGATCCAGATGTTGCAACAACAATTGCCGAAGAAGCATTTGCTGCCTCGGGAACACTTGAAACAGTTCAGGAAAATATCATCTCAGTTAGAAATGCTAGGATCGAAAGAAGACAAGAATTCCAAGAAAGAAATGTAAATACAAATCTTGGAACTCAGGTTGTTGGATCTCAGGTTGTAGGTCAAACAAGCACAGAGAATACCGTTGGTTGGTATGATCCACTTGCACAATCATTCTTAGTTGAGGAAGAATCTGGAGTATTTGTCACTAAGTGTGATATTTACTTTAGAACAAAAGATGATATGGATATTCCATGTGTCTTCCAACTTAGAACCATGCAAAATGGTTTCCCAACACAGAAAATTCTCCCATTCTCTGAGATTGTTCTTGATCCCGCAGATATTGAAACTTCTAATGATGGATCAGTGGCAACAACAATTCAATTTAAAGCTCCTGTGTTCTTGGAAGGAGGATCAGAGTATGCAATTGCTTTAGCGTCAAACTCCACCAAGTATAGTGTTTATATTTCTAGAATTGGTGAAAATGATCTTCTAACTGATGCGTTTATCTCAAACCAACCATATCTAGGATCACTATTTAAGTCTCAGAATGCTTCTACATGGGAAGCAAGTCAGTGGGAAGATCTTAAATTTGTCATGTATAGAGCAGATTTCCTTGAGTCTGGTACTATTGATTTCTATAGTCCAAAGTTAAGTGAAGGTAATAGACAAATACCTGTTCTTCAACCTGATTGTCTTGAAGTTTCTTCCAGAACTATTAGAGTCGGACTTGGAACTACTGTACAAGATTCTGGATATCAACTTGGCAATACTTTCTTCCAGGGAGCAAGTCATGTTAACAAAACAAATGCTACAGGTACTCTAATTGGTGTTGCTGGAACTATTCCAAGAACATCATTGGCAATCTCTAATGCTGGTATTGGTTTAACACCAACTGATGGATCTCATACATTTACTGGAGTCAATCTAGTAACATTATCCGGGAGTGGTAGAGGTGCTCAAGCAACTGTTGCCGTCACCAATGGCCAAGTTACTTCCGCAACCATCACTGGATCTGGTGGTAATGGATATCAAACTGGTGATGTTGTCGGGATTAATACTATTGGTGCTGGATCTGTTGGTAGAAATGTAAGACTTACTGTTTCTGGAATTGGTAAAACTAGTGAACTGATTCTAGATAATGTTCAGGGAGATTTCACTATCAGTGGTCCACAGTTAAATTACTTTAATAGTGTGGGTATTGCTCAAACTTTGAATAACAACTTACCTGCGGCACCAGGTGGAAATGTTCAAATTTCCACAATTAACGAAATTACTGATGGACTTCATATCAAGGTTAACCATCAAAATCATGGAATGTACTTTACCGATAATAGAGTAATTGTTTCTGGAGTTCTTCCAGATGTTAAACCAACCAAATTGACTAGTGCATATTCTTCAAATTCCACATCAGGACTTTCTGTTGAAAGTGCAACAGCATTCTCTAACTTTGAAAATGTCAGTGTTGGATCTACAAATAGAGGATATCTCTTAATTGGAGAGGAAGTCATTGAATATAGTAGTGTAGATGGAAATACTATTGGTGGTAGTATTTCCAGAGGAAGTAATCCAATTACTTATTCCACTGGAACTCCGGTCTACAAATATGAACTTGGTGGAGTTTGCCTCCATAGGATTAATAAAACTCATACTTTAAGCGACGTTTCTATAGGAAGTTCGATTACCTTCGACTCCTATAACGTCAAACTTGATATGTCTGAGAAATTTAACGTTAATAATGATGATAGAAGTGATGATGTACTTGGATTCCCTAAACTTTATATGGGAATTACTGGATCTACTGGAGGACAAAATGTTAAGGCAACCCAAAACATGCCATTTGAAATTATCACTCCAATCATTCAAAATGTTACTACAAGAGGAACTTCTATTAGCGCGGAAGTTAGAACAGTAACTGGTCAAAGTTTAAGCGGCAACGAGATTGCTTATCTTGATGCTGGGTTTGAACCAATTGTTCCAAATACGCCAAATTATCTTAGCAGTACAAGATTAATTTGTTCTAAGGTTAATGAAGATGCTAAGTTGACAAACATTGAAGGTGCTAAATCTATGCAAATGAGAGTTAATATGGTAACTACAGATTCCTATATTTCTCCAGTAATTGATGGTCAAAGAGTGAGTACTATTCTCTCTTCCAATAGAATTGATAGTCAAATTACTGATATTGCAAATGATGCTAGAGTTAAAGGAATTTTGACAGATCCAACTGCTTGTCAGTATATTTCCAAAGAAATTAAACTGGAAAATGCAGCAACTTCTTTAAAAGTTATCTTTGATGCTCACGTCAATGATTTCTGTGATGCTAGAGTATTGTATGCTATTAGTAATAAAGACGGATTTGATCCAATCTTTATTCCTTTCCCAGGATATAAGAACCTTGATTCTANAGGTCAAATTATTGATATTGCCAATAATAACGGCGAATCGGATTCATTCGTATCTAAGACCCCCACGTATGGTTTTGATAGTGGTTCTATTGAATTTAAAGAACACACATTTAGTATTGACGAACTACCCTCATTTAAAGTTTACAGAGTTAAAATTCTGTTGACGGGTACAAATCAAACATATGTACCAAGAGCCAGAAACCTAAGAGTTATTGCCCTAGCATAATGCATAAAGTAAAAGATTATGTGGATCTCGTAAGGGATCCGCATACAGGTGCCATATTGAATCTAAACTCTTTAGATCATGAAAAATACGTTCAAAGACGTAAAGTAAAAAATAAAGAACATCAAAAAGTACAGACTATTGAAGAAGAAGTTGCTAATCTTAAAGAGGACATTACAGAAATTAAATCACTACTAAAGGAGTTGATCAATGGATCCAAATGATATAAGTTTAGATAATTTAACTAAGAGTTTTGAATATACAAAAATATCTGGTCAAATAGATAGTTGTGATGATAGGGAAGAACTTAGAAATATTGCTAAGTGTTTCTGCAAACTTTACTATAAACAACAGGAAACTATGCATGCAATAGGTATACCAAATGGCATCTAAGAACGTAACTTTTGATCCTGATTCTGGAGTTCCGTATGGGGCAAATCTAAGCATTTATGGTGGAACAGATTTTTCAACCATTTTTAATGTAAAGACAACCTCAAACACTGATTTTAATTTAACAGGATATTCTGGTGCAAGTGCAATAGCAAAAAGTGTTGCTGTTGGTGCTACTCTTGGATCTACAGTTTCATTCTCAGTTGGAATAACTAGTGCATTTGGTGGAGTTATGAAACTTTCATTAACAGATACTCAAACCAGCAATTTAACTGAAGGTAGGTATGTTTATGACGTTTTGGTAACTGTTGGGTCATCAACTTATCCTTTGGTTCGGGGAAATGCAAATGTCTATAATACTATTTCTTCTTAAACCTAAATACAATTAAGGAATTAGTGCGTATATGGCTCAACCAGCAAGTAGGTCGGACCTAATAAACTACTGTAAAAGACAACTGGGGGCACCAGTTTTAGAAATCAACGTTGCTGATGAGCAAATTGATGATCTAATAGACGATGCTTTGCAATATTTTCATGAAAGACATTTTGACGGTGTTGTTCAAACATATTTAAAGTATAAAATTACACAAGGAGATGTTGATAGAGGACAAGGAAGAGGAGGGAGTAATCCTGTAGGACTAGTCACTACAACTGCATCTTCAACTATAGATGGTGCATCCGTAACTTTTTCTTTTGAGGAAAATAGTAATTATGTACAAGTTCCTCCACAAGTTATTGGAATAAACAAAATATTTAGATATGACGGGTCACAAACAGTGACTAATAATATGTTCAGTATAAAATATCAAATGTTTTTGAATGACATGTATAATTTTAGTTCAACTGAAATATTATCATATGCAATGACAAAAAGATATCTTGAAGATATAGACTTTGTATTAAATACAGAGAAGCAGATAAGATTTAATCAAAGACAAGATAGACTTTACTTAGATGTTGATTGGGGAGAAGTATCTAAAGATGATTATCTTATTCTTGATTGCTATAGACTTTTAGATCCAAATGATTTTAGTAGAGTTTGGAATGATTCATTTCTTAAGAGATATGTAACTCAACTTATCAAAAGGCAGTGGGGACAAAACCTCCTGAAGTTCCAAGGAGTAAAACTTCCAGGTGGTATAGAATTAAATGGTAGACAAATATACGATGATGCTCAAAAGGAGCTAGATGCAATTAGAGAAGTTATGTCCAACACCTATGAACTTCCACCATTGGACATGATCGGTTAATCATATGCTTAATCCATATTTCCAACAAGGGGCCAGATCTGAGCAAAATTTAATTCAAGATCTTATCAATGAACAGTTGAGGATGTATGGTGTAGAAGTACATTATCTTCCAAGAAAATATTTAACTGAAAACACCATTATTAGAGAAGTAATACAATCAAAATTTGATGACGCATATCCAATAGAAGCGTACATAGACAACTTTGAAGGGTATAATGACAATACCACAATACTATCAAAATTTGGTATCCAACAAGAGCAGGAATTAAATTTAGTTATTTCAAAGGAGAGATTTGAGAACTATATTTCTCCTTTAATGAAGAATGAGGAAAATGTAAAATTATCCACGAGACCAAAAGAAGGAGACTTAATTTATTTTCCTCTAGGGGATCGTTTATTTGAAATTAAATTTGTTGAACACGAAAAGCCATTTTATCAACTACAAAAAAATTATGTTTATGAGCTGAGATGTGAACTCTTCAGATATGGCGATGAAGTCATTGACACTGGTATAGAAGATATTGATGATATTTTAACTGGTGGAGAATCTGACGGATTAAATGAGGATGGAATATCCACAATTATTGGATCTACCCAAAGACTTACTTTGGTTGGAGCGGCCGCTACTGCAACTGGAATTGCTGGTATTTTAAATGGTGCTATTAGATTTATTAGATTGATCAATAGAGGTGGTGGATATCTTTCCCCACCAAGAGTAGCAATATCGTCTGCCCCTGCAGGTGGGACTACTGGTATCGCAACTGCTGTTATGATTGGGGGAATTAATGTCTGCAATCAAAGTGCTAATCCAGGAGCAAGATCAGTCCAACAGGTTCAAATTTTAAATTCTGGCAGCGGATATACAAACCCACCAGGTGTTAGATTTATTTCAAGTAGTGGTGCTGGTGCTGGTGCAACGGTTGGTATTGCGACAACGGGTGGTGTTGGAATAGTTACACTAACTTCAGGAGGATCTGGATATACAACTGCACCAACAGTTACAATATCTGGACCAAAACACGTTGGTGCAAATGCAACATCAACCTTAGATTCTCCCATAGTTGGTGGTGGTGTTAGTGTTGTTTCTGCAACTGTAAGTATTGGTGCATCAGAATTTCTGTTCCCAGGAGGAACAACTGGTGGTGTATTCTACAAAACAGCACCGACAATTACGTTTGCACTACCTACAGGTACAGGAAACGCTGCAGGAGCATCCGCAATTTTAGATCAATTAGCACAAACTGGAGGTACAGTAGAAACTCTTGCAATTACTACTGGAGGTAAATTCTATACAAGTGCTCCAACTGTAGCAATCTCCCATCCAGGAGTAAGTGTTGCAGCTGCAACTATAGGAATTGCTGGTTCTTCTGTAAATCCAAGTTCTGTTGCATTTAGCACTACTGGTAGAGCATATACAACTGCACCTACGGTTGCAATTTCCACGTCTGGAGTCATGGATGCCCCAATTAAAGTTGCTGTTGGTATCGCAACAATTCATCCAATAACTGGTATTATTACATCAGTTGGATTTAACAGCACTACAGATCCATGGTGCGTTGGTACTGGAGCAACTATTGGTCTTGGATATACAGTAGCACCTTCTATATCTTTCAGTGGAAGTCCATCACCAGTACAAGCAACTGCTACAGTAACAGTATCTGTTGCAGGAACTGTAAACACTATAAGTATAGGTAATAGTGGATTTGGATACTTAACTACTCCAACAGTCACTATAGCAGGATCTGGAGGCGCTGATGAGCAGTTTAGAGCACTTGGAATTGCAACTATTAGATCTACATCAGTTACGACTGGAGGAACTGTTGGCATAGGATCTAGTGTTATTACAGGAATTACTACAACTAATATTATTGTAGGAGACAGAGTAAGACTTAGTGTTGGATATAATAAACCATATAACTTTATACCTGCAGATATATTTGTTCAACTTATTGGATCTAATTCGCTAATAATGTCAAAGTCTGCCACAAATGTTGGTATTGCAACTTCAGTGTTTGAATTTGGTAGAGAAAATTGTGGTATTGTAACTGGAATTGCAGTTACTTTTGGTGGTGGTGGATATTTGTCAGCTCCTACGATAACTATTTCTAACGAAGTATCTGAGAAAAATTATATTGAGCAGATTGCTGGTATTTCTACTGCTATAGGTATAGCAACAGTAAGTACTGCTGGAACAATATCACATGTAAATATTCTTGATTCTGGTTATGGGTACGTAATAGAACCAGAAATAACTATTTCCGCAGCAGAGGGATCTGGATCTGGAAACTTTATCTTTAATGAAACTATTACTGGATCTGTAAGTACTTCTACTGCAACAGTTAGGGTTTGGAATTCTGATGATAGTATCCTAGAAGTTGCATCTGTAACTGGAGAATTTATTCCAGGAGAAACTATTACGGGATCTACATCAGGTGCCTCACATGAGCTTAGATCTCTTAACATTAATCCATCTGATGATGGTTTTGCAGATAATATTAATATAGAAGTTGAAGCAGATTCTATTTTAGACTTTAGTGAGCAAAACCCATTTGGGATGCCATAAATAATAACACTCTTAGTATATCGCAATTTCATAAGGACAAACAATGTTTGAATATTTTTATAACGAAATTTTGAGGAGAACCATTGTATCTTTCGGTACTCTTTTTAATTCATTAACAGTCAAACAAACTAATTCTTCTGATAATGTAATCAACACTATCAGGGTTCCTTTGTCTTATGGACCAACTCAAAAATTTCTTGCAAGACTTGAACAGCAGGCAGATCTCAATAAAGCGACTGCGATTACATTGCCAAGAATGGCATTTGAGTTTACTGGAATGACTTATGATTCTGCAAGAAAAGTAACAACAACACAACAATATACCGTAAAAGACCCAGATGATGGATCTGAGTCTAAAAAAATATACATGCCAGTTCCGTATAATATGCAATTTGAATTGAGTATTATGACAAAATTAAATGATGATGCTCTACAAATTGTTGAACAAATTTTACCATACTTTCAACCAGCATATAATTTAACTGTTGAATTAGTTGATTCAATACAGGAGAAACGTGATATTCCAGTAATTCTTGAGAATATCACCATGCAAGATGATTATGATGGAGATTTTACAACAAGAAGAGTTCTTCTTTATACCTTAAGATTTACTGCAAAAACATATCTGTTTGGTCCTGCTACCTCTGCAACCAAGGATATTATCAAGAAATCTACTATCAGTTATCTTACTGGAACAGATATATCGAATGCAACAAGAGAACTTAGTTACTCTTCCGTTCCAAGAGCAATTAAAAATTATACTGGAGATGCTGCCACCACTGTATCTGAGGATATTGCCAAGACTAATAAAATAATTGAAGTTGAAAGCGTAAGTGGTTTAACCGCCAAATCTTATATTACTATTGATGATGAAGAACTCTTCATCTCATCTATTACTGGTAATAAAATTACTGTTAAAAGAGCACAAGATAAAACAACCGCAACCGAACATCTTAGAGGAGCAGAGGTACATGTTATCAACGCTGCCGATAATGTATTGATTGCAGAAGGTGATGATTTTGGATTTAGTGGAACAATAACATGACAAGCAAATTTGATACTTTAAATACTGAATTCAATGTCAAAGGAGACATTGTACAATCTGAGGTTATTAGTGCTGAAATTGAAAAAGTAAAAGAAACCTCAGATGATATTAAAAAAGATTATAATTATACACGGGGAAATCTTTACAGCATAATTGAAAAGGGACAAGAAGCAATCAATGGGATTTTAGAACTTGCACAAGAAAGCGAAATGCCTAGAGCATATGAAGTTGCAGGTCAATTAATTAAAAACGTTGCCGATGCCACAGATAAGTTAATGGATCTTCAGAAAAAACTGAAGGATGTTGAAGAAGAAAAACAATCTCGCGGGCCCTCTACTGTTAATAATGCACTCTTTGTTGGATCTACTGCAGAACTTGCGAAGATGCTAAAACAGGGGGCAAAAGAAGAGAATAAATAATAGAGACGGAGTTATATTAAACGTGGCATTAAAGAAGCCTGCAGATTTTTTTGGTAAGAATAAGAACGACTTTGACAAGATCAAGGATAATGTTTCTTTGGAAAAAATTGAAACAGTATCTGAGGCTTTTAGTGCTTTTAAAACTAACTTAAATCATATACAATCAATATCGGACTTTTCGCTTACAGTTGAAAACTTTAAGGAGAATGTTGATAAGGTTGAGAGTATTTCCAAAGAAATATCAGAAGTAAAAGAAGATATTAGAGGACTGATCAATAAAGATGATTTAGATGAAGCAATGGTTGCTCATCTTCTTTTTGTTGAAGAGTCAATCAAAAAAATTGAAGGAAGAATAAAGAGTGTTAATGGTGACACCATTGACAAAATAAAGGAGGATTTTACAAACCTTTCCCAAACTGTAGAAAATTTTGTAGATGTTGATATTCCAAGTTATAAAAAATTAGTATCAGAATCCGAAATTAGATTTGATGCTAGATTTTCAAATTTTAAGGGTCTAGTAGAAGAAGACCTTGATGGTATTAGAGAAGATGTTAATAGAGAAGTAAACACTGTATTTGCAGATGTTGAGACAGTTAATGAAAATATAGTATCAGACTTAAAAAGAGACTTAAAGCGAACAACAAAAGATGTCAATGAGACTGTAAGTAATCTTGTTAATGAAGAGTTTCCAAAGTACAAAAAACTTTTTGCAGAAACTGAACTAAAGACTGAGCAAAGAGTTTCTGCTTATGATGATGCAATTGAAAAATTAAATTTAATGGTGAAAGAATTCACCGAAAATGAAATTCCAAAATATAGTAATTTACTAGTAGAAACTAAACTTAAATCTGAGAAAGAAGTAAAGGAATTAGAAAACAATGTACTAGAGCAAGTTCAATCCTTAAAGGAAAGAGTTGAACTTTTGTCTGAAGATGTCATAGAAAAAACTTCTGATATCGATTCTTTAGTTGAAGAAAAAATTAGAGAATTGCAATTAACAATTGATGATTCCAAACAAAGAATTGGAGATATATCTGATGTCTACATGGCTCTCTATAAGGATTTTAAAGATAGAGAAATTCATGAAAACAAAAAGTTAGAAGAATACTCTGGAGAACTTATTAAGTTCTCAAACAAATTTTCATTCTTTGAAGAGACCCTTGCAGAAGATGTCCGAGAACTTCAAAATGTTTTAGATATTAGTACAACAAAATATTATGATGTACTAAAAAATGAAGTAGGTGAATTTGAAGAAAATATGTCCAACCAGATTAAAGATTTAGAACTTAATTTGGTTGTTAATGAAAAGCATATTAAAAAACAAAATGAAAATATTGAGAGTATTAAAGAAGAAGTAAAAGATGTTATAGAGAGACTTCAAATTAATTCTATTGAAGAGAAAAATAAATCTTTATCAGAAAAAGTAGTTTATATTGAAAAAATTCTTACAGAGTTTAATGAAAAAGCATTATTAAAAGAAGATAATCCAACTCTACCAGGAGATGCATCAACAAAAAATTCAGCAGATCCATTAACTCCTTTAGATCAAAATTTTGTAACCATCGATCAGTTACAAAGCCACTATAAACTATTCATAAACAGAATTCAACAGCAAATTGCTACCATTGGTGGAGGTGGTGCTGGATTTATTAAAGATCTGGATGATGTTACTTTTGATCAAACCACAGGAACTAATCAGTTACTCATTTACAATGGGGCAAAATGGGTTGGTATTGCAAGTACCTCCATTAGTGGAGAAAGCAAACTTGTAGATTTAACTGATGTTGATGCTAGTAATGTTGGTGATGGTAGATTTTTAAGGTATGATGCTTCTGCTCAAGAGTTTACTTTTGCACCAGTATCTGCTACTAATCTTGAATTAATCGCGGGAGATATACAATCAGGTATTCTTACTACAACCAGCACTAGTGCTGCTGTAGTTATGTCTATAAGTGCATCTACATATAGATCTGCAAACTATCAAGTTCAGGTTACAAGAGGAAGTAATTATAATATGACAACTGTCAATGTTATCCATGATGGAACTATCACATATATGACAGAATATGGAACTATCAATCAACCAATTGGAGTTGCTACATTCTCATCAGATATTAGTAGTGGAGCACTTAGATTAATTGGGCATCCAACATTCTCGTCAGAAACTACTTTTAAAGTTATCTTTAGTGCATTACAAGTATGAAAAGTTTAAAAAAATTTTTAGAAGAGCAACCAACTAATAGTGTAGGTAATGGTGGATACACCAATGATGGGGGTCAAACTGTTGCAGGATTTGATAAGAAACTTTTTCCTTCCGATGAAGACGATTTAACTCAAGATTATCAAACACCTGGAGAATCTGGCGAAGCAAAGTGGAGGTTCTCTGATGTATATCCAGTATTGAAGTTATCATTAAACAACAGTCAAGGTGATGGACCATCGATTGACGCTATGGTATCAGCATCTAAAATGTTTGTAAATCGAATGGATAATCCCCAAGAAAGAGTAAGAAAAACTTTTTCAAATTTTAAAGAGAGTATTGTTGATAAATAACAAGGAGTAGATACTCTTTTTAATTGAATGTCTAAGAATGGCCGCTGTCCAGAGGGACAATACTATTGCTACACTGATGAAAAGTGTAAATCCATTCCCAAGGGTTATAAAATGGTAGGTCGTTCTGGTTATCT
>JGI24004J15324_10000494_pt1 | contig 15985 bp, 17 predicted proteins | sample LinPmetageLP32_FD_15324 | JGI IMG/M metagenome (IMG submission 15324)
ATCGACAGTGAGAACGCACTAGACGAAAGTTGGTTACAAGCACTTGGTGTTGATACAGATGAAAGCAAACTGCTTAAACTTAGTATGAGCATGATTGATGACGTTGCTAAAACATTCAGTACATTTATGGCAGACTACAAAGCAATGGCAGAAGAAGATCGTCCTAAGGTACTATTTGTACTAGATAGTTTGGGTATGATGATGACACCTACTGATGTTGACCAGTTTAATAAAGGTGACATGAAAGGCGACATGGGACGTAAACCTAAGGCACTTACTAGTCTTGTGCGTAACACAGTTAACATGATAGGCAGTTATAATGTGGGCATGGTGTGTACTAACCACACATACGCAAGTCAGGATATGTTTGATCCAGATGACAAGATCAGTGGTGGGCAAGGCTTTATCTATGCAAGTAGTATTGTTATTGCAATGCGAAAACTTAAACTAAAAGTAGACGCAGATGGTAATAAGACTACTACAGTACAAGGTATTCGTGCTGCGTGTAAAGTTATGAAAACACGTTATGCAAAGCCGTTTGAAGCAGTACAAGTACAGATTCCATATGAAACAGGCATGGATCCATATAGTGGATTACTTGATTTATTTGAAGCAAAAGGTATGCTTACAAAGCAAGGCAATCGACTAAAGTATACAACTACTGCAGGTGTTGAAATGTTGGAGTTCCGAAAAGGATGGACAGGCGAAAAACTGCAAGCAATCATGGATGATATCAATAATGCAGATGGACTAAGTATTGATGATATTGTTGATAGCGTGGTAACAGAAGATGTTATTGATCCAGAGACAGGCGAAGTATTAGAGGAAAATGAATAAAAACAAAGACACATTCTGTGTTGCTCCGTGGTTTCAAATAAGAAATCAAAACGATATGTCTAAGAGAGTTTGTTGTGCAATATCAGAAAACATAACAAAACACATTCCTAGTCAATCAATAGATCCATTAGAATATTTAAATACTCAGCCAATCTTAGATTTAAAAAGCGATTTAGCTAACGGAATAAAGTCACCGCATTGTAATGACTGTTGGATTAAGGAAAAAAGTAATATACAGAGTTTGCGACAAAGTTTAAATCAAATGTTTGCATTACAAAAAGATTCTAGCAGTGCAAATTGGATGGATTTATATTTTAAGAAGAAAAATAATTTTCACAGTGATATAATCTTGTCTGCAGATATCAAAGTTGGTAATACTTGTAACTACGCATGTGTCATGTGCCATCCTGAAGATAGTTCGTTAATTTATGCAAAATGGATGGCTAATCTTGACCATCCCATTGTACAGTCTGCACTTGCACAAGATCCAGATTATTTGGAAAGATCCAAGTCATTTACATATAAGAATAAAATGTTTACAGAATATCTCGACGACGTTTTAGCAAACAACAAGCATATCAAATTTTTAAAGTTAGTTGGCGGAGAGCCGTTTTTAGATAAATTTTTATTAGACAAGATAAAACAACTTCCTAATAAAGTCAAAAGTAGATTAAGCCTAATATTTACTACAAATGGAAGTAAAGACTTTTCAGATATATTAGATAGTCTTGGAGATTTTAAATATATACATTGTAGTGTTAGTCTCGAAGGAATAGAAGAAGTACAAGAATGGGCTAGGTACGGATCTAAATGGGAGCAGGTTGAACAACACGTTCTCAAAGCAGTTGATAACCCTCGAATCGATATGTCAATACTGTACACGTTCCAAACAGCAACAGTGCTAGGATTTAGAGATCTTGCTGCTTGGTGCAAAAACAATAATGTTAAACTAGGAACTAACATAGTAGATGAGCCAGCATGTTTAAGTATAAAAACGTTGCCAGACGAAATTAGAAAGAAACTATTAGAAGATATAGTAAATAACAGAAATATCATTAACGATACTGAAACTAGATACGAAGATCTACTGTTAAGAGTTAATGACAAAGACTATGATCCATCTTTGCGCGATGACTTCTTTGCGTATATTGATTGGTACGAAACAAACAAGAATACTAAAAAATTAAAAAATATTTTTCCAGAACTGTATAGGTAAAAAAAATGAGTGATGTAGAAGTTGTAATTGATTCTTATAAAATTCTTAAAGAGTATATCCCAGCAAAGGATAGGCAGTTAGCAAGTGATCATTTTGTAGAAGATATGCAGGAGATTCTTGATGAACAGGACTTGTTTAAACTCGGCGGTGTAGACAAATATCTCAAAGCGAGTGTCAAAGATTTGCTTGGAGAAGAGGACTTCGAACTAGAAGAAGATGAGTATTGAGCCAGTACTATAACAGAATCGTAAATGATTTAGGTGCTATTCCAAGTTTCATTAACCATTTTGAAAGTGAATTGGAAGAAGCGAAGCGTGAGTGTATAGTGAAAGGTATTGTGGAGCGTAACATAACTGCGCTACCTGGTATTACTGAGCATCGTTTTAATCAACTACAAGAGATAGAGGCAGTGCTTAACTACCTTAACATACAACTGCGCAAGATTAGACGCCGGCATTTTCAAAAGTATTTGGAAGGATATGCCCGTGCGTTAACAAGTCGCGATGCAGAGAAGTATGTAGATGGAGAAGATGAAGTTATTGACTTCGAGACTATCATTAACGAAGTTGCATTGTTGCGCAATAGATGGCTAGGCATAATGAAAGGCTTAGACACTAAGCAGTGGCAGATGGGACATGTTGTTAGACTTAGAACAGCAGGTATGGAAGATATAAGAATAGATTAAGTCACAAAAAAAGCAGCGTTTTCGCTGCTTTTTTATTATCTAAAAATTTAGTTTAGAATTTAATTGTAAGACCCATTGCTGTAGTCTTTTCACTAGCAGTTTTGTCGTCAGTTGTATTTTCAGCAAATGCAACTAGACCAGGTGCAATTGTGTACTGTGCGCCAAGTGTAATTTCATCACTTGATACTGTACCAGCTGATTCTGCTTTCATTGTTTCAATACCTACCATAAGTGTGCCCATTGTGTATGTTGCACCCATTGTAGTTGTGTCTGTATCAACGCTTGCTGCAGTTGTTGCTGTGTGCATTTCATAAGCAAGACCAAGTGGACCCATTGAACTTTTTACATTCATAAGCAGTTCTTCAGAATCATTAGCATTTTTCATCATACCTGCACCAACAGTTGCAATACTACCGATTGCATATGTGCCACTGTATGCGTAGCCTTCTGTTGCACTAGTACCATAGTCATTACCAGTTGCATTACTTACATTTAGTGTAAGACCTGCAATAGGGTTCAAACTTAGGATTGCTGAATGATCTGTACTTGGTGAACCATTGCCCAATACATATGTAAAGTCAGTTGTGTCGTCGATTGCGTCAAGCGCACTGTTCACGTCACCTAGATCAAGTGTAAATGCATCATTGCTTACTGTTAAGCTGTTTCCGCCGTCATCTTCACCATCCTGATTGATATTAAAGTCTGCACCAAAAGTTAAGCCTGTCTCAGTTGTGATACTTGGCTTAATGTTGATGTCACCATCCATTGCTGTTGATGTTGTTCCGTCGTTGTCCTGATATGACCATTCCATGTCTCCGCCGATAGTTACATCAGCCATAACAGGTGTTGTCAATACTGCCAATAGGGCAGTAGTTGCGAGTAGTCTCTTCATATTCTTATTTCCTTTGAGGGTTATTTTACAGCATCTAAGGCTGCTTGTTATTTGTTATATTTGCAAAATGGTGTATTTACACGAATAGCTTGGCGAAAACATAACAAGGATATTTATTGTAATTTTATTACTTTGTTGCTTAAAATGCAATATATTATTAACCAGATGTGTTTTTTTTAAATAGTGTTGCAAATATGCAACACTATAGTTTCGCTCTAATACGATTCCACTGAACATGTATTTCGTCAGCAAACCATTCAGTATAGCACAATTTTTTTATCCAGTTGTGTCTGTATGGTTTACTTTGCCATGAACCTAGTTCACTACTTACATCCCATGCTAAACTTGACTTGCTTACTATTGCAGGAATACCAGCAATAACACTGTGTATTCCTGCATTACTGCTATGACTAATTGTGCAGTGTGCATTAGCAAGCATAACTTCTAAATCGAAATCATCGTATGTTTCAGGAACATGCAGTGGTGTGTTCCATGTTACACCTTCAAACTGCGTAGTCTCTTTACAACGAGGATGACTGCGTATTACAATTGGTAAATCAGTATGCTTGCGTATTTCATCAACAGTTTGTCTATAGTATGTGTCAATGTCTGGCATGTCACGCCACTGTTCACTCGCAGTGTGTTGTCCGCATATTAACACATAGTCTCCTTGACTACGCCACGGTTGTAGTACAAATCCAAACTTTTTGTATCTGTCGTCGCACATGTAGTTTTCTAATGCAAAGTCTGCATCTCTATTGATCCCGTTTATACCCAACTTCCAAGTTGTATTGCGTATAAGCCCGCCCACTTCTATGACAATGACTGGCTTGTTTTGTGCGCGATAGTGATCCCATATAGTTTTATTGTTACGCATTTTACCCTGCCATAGCACACTCCATATCAATGCTGCGTCAGCATCCATAGTATTTTCTACAAGTGTATCTGTTTTCTGTATTGCGTCTACTAGTTGTGGATACACTAAATTTGCATTGTTTGGAAGATTACTAGGAAAATGCGATATTTTCATGTTGTTATTTAAAACCTATAAATAGTTATATGCGTACATTATCAGTATTTAGTACCTGGCATCCCTCAGGTTATGAAAAATATGGCAGAGAGTTTGTCAAGGGATTTATCAATAACTGGCCCAGTGAGATTAATCTTAGCATCTACGCCGAAGGGCACGTTCCGGATACACAAGGCGACAATCGTATTACAGTTTATGATCAACATGAAACACTACCTGATCTTAAAAGTTGGCAAAACAGACACAAAAATAACAAGCATGCACATGGTTGGAACAAGGACTTAACTAAAAAAAGTTTTTTATGGGATGCTAGTCGTTTCGCAAATAAAGTATTTGCACTTTGGCATTTCGCTAACAACTGTAACACTGACATCTTTATTTGGTGTGATGGAGATGTTAGAACACATACGCCTATGTCATATAATTTTCTACAAAGCATTGCACCTAACGAAAATCAACTAGCAACTTATCTCGGACGTAAAACTTGGCCCGAGTGCGGCTGGATGATGTTTAATCGCAAACATCCTACGTTTGAAGAGTTTATTGAACAGTGGCGTTGGATATATGAAAGCGATGATATTTTTAATCACATAGAGTCACACGACAGTTTTATTTTTGGTGAACTAGTTGAGGACTTTCGTGCAGTAGGTGTAGAGTTTAATGATTTGGGCGGGCCTGACAAAGGCGGTCATATCTTTATTAACAGTGTATTGGGGCAGTATATGGATCACCTTAAAGGCTTTCGCAAGGAAGTAGGAAAGAGTCTACAAAGTGATGTTATAAGAGGCGAGCATTTTAGTACAAATGAATGGTGGAGTGATCTAAGACAAGTCACTAAACAACAAATACAAGCAGAAAAATTAAAAAATCCACATGAATATGATGCGACACAGCAAGTAAAAAGTAAGGGGATAAAATGAGCGAACTAAGTGTAATACAAAATGTAACCAAAGTAGAAACAGATCCATATCCTTATGTTTGTGTTGAAGGAGCATTGCCAGATCGTTTTTACAAAGAATTACAGGAAACATTTCCTGAGCAACTAATAACAAGTACAAGTCCACATGACGGAGGCATTTGTTATAGATATAAAATGAAAGAGTGTGCAGAAATAGAACAGCCACCTGCTATTTGGCAAGACTTCTTTGCATATCATACAAGTCCGGAATACTTTCGTGCGTGTGCAGAACTGTTTGCTACAAGTATTGTAGATCACTACAGCGAGGACTTTTATGAAAGTTTAAAAACACAGAAAGTAACACCGCGTGATGTAGACAACACAGGATTCTATGTAGCAGACTGTCAGTTTGTAGTGCATGAGCCAGTGGACCAAACAGGCACAAGTCGTACACCACATGTTGATAATCCAGTTGAAATATATGCTGGACTACTATACATGAGACAGGAAGGCGATACTGCACAAGGCGGCAATTTTACAGTGCATCGTGTACATGGTGAGATTACGGAAGTAAACAAAAGTTTAGGTAGACAAGTAGATAACAGTTTACACAAGCCACACTTTGAGGTACCTTACATGGCAAACAACTTCTGCATGTTCCTTAACGTAAAAGACAGTGTACATGGTGTTACACCTCGTATTGAACCTACAATGCGTAGACGTAGCATTAATATTATTGGTGAATTCAACGGCAACGGTAAAATGTGGAAAGTTAAAGAAATTAAGTCATGAGATATGCCATTGGCAAAGTAAGTGGTGTATTCGTAGACCATGATGTAGCAGTAAAGTTTTTTGGAATAAGAAACAAAAGGATTAAGGAAGTCCGTGGTACTATACAAGAATGTTATGCAAGAGAATTAGAATGTCTGCAAAGGCTTCAAGGTATGCCTGGATTTCCAAGTATTATAGCACATCGAGACAATGAGTTAATAATAGAAATGGAGAATTGTGGAGAAAGTTTATTTAATACTTGGCACGAGTACAATTTAATGTTATACTTAGATCAAGCAAATCGCATTTGTGATGCATTAGAAAAAGCAAATATACAATACTTCTTTGCAGGATTAAATAAAAAACCCAAGAAGCCTCCTATAGCATATAATCCTAGAAGCGACTTTCCTTTAAGTAACCTGTGCATTAAAGATGGAGAACTAACACTTATAGACTTTGAAATGGCTAATCCAAAAGGATCTTATTTAGAAGATGCATTGCACCCCAGGCTTAAAGCATTGTATGAGAACTATAATCCTGATTATTTTAGAGAGTTTTTACTAACTGGATTGCGTTATCCAAAAGAAAGTTTTGATAAAGAAATGTGGAGGAAAATACCTCCTAGTGATTCCAAAGAAGAAAAATGGAATAAAATGAAAAATACTAATCCAAGAGAGGTATATAAATCTATGACTGAATTCACACAACCTAGCGAGAAGATCGTTTACGAATGGAAGAAGTATCAAAAACGTTATGGTATGGATCAAGCAGTAGATCGTGTTGAAAAAATGAAACTTGCTAGTGTTTGTACAGGCAAAACAGTTGTAGATATTGGATGTAATGATGGATACATTACAGGACTTGTAAGTAAATTTGCAAGCAGTGCTACCGGCATAGAACCTCATGTTGAACTGTCAGAAGATAAACCTGAAAATGTATCTTGGGTGCGCAGTACGTTCAACGAGTTTTTGGCAAGCAATCCAGGCACATTTGATGTACTACTAAGTTTAGCAGTAAGTATTCAGTTGCGAGACTTTGGTGGACTTACAGAGCAAGAGATAGTAAACGGATACTATAGTTTACTTCCTGTTGGAGGCGTTGTGGTGCATGAGACACAAAAGTTGCAGGATAGACCAAACAATCAAAAACATACACAAGCAATGTTAGATGCTTTCAATACTAAATTTACACAAATAGATCATGGGGATGCTAGGGGTAGTGGTAAACGCGAATATTATCATTTTCAAAAAGTAGACTAATGAAAGCACTTTGCCTTATACCATGGACAAGTATCGACATTTCTCCACGTGGCAGTATTGCACCTTGTTGTAAGTATCAAGATGACGTTATGAATATTACAAACAATACAATCCAAGATTATTTAGACAGTGAAAAATTAAAAACAATAAAAGAACAAATGTTAAAAAATGAGTGGCCCTCAGGTTGTGTTAGATGTAAAAGTGAAGAGCAAAACAATATAAAAAGTAAAAGACAGTTAGACTATGAACGTTGGAAAACACCGTTTGATAATTACACTGAGGATCAAGGATTTATTACTGCCAGTATAGCATTTGGGAACACATGCAATTTAAAATGTATTATGTGTAGTCCAAGTTCAAGCAGCCGCTGGCGCAAAGAATATATAGAAATATACGGCGTAGATAAGCCTCCACTAGAAGTCATTAACAATGCTACAAGTGAGGACATATATAATGCACTACCAAATGCTATACATTTTGATATTCCTGGAGGAGAACCTTTTTTAAGTGAAGTTGACAAGCAATTGGAGTTATTACAACGCTATGTAGATACTGGGCAAAGTAGTAAAATGACACTGCATTACACAACTAATGCACAAAAATATCCTGATGAAAGATGGTGGGAGTTGTGGAGTAATTTTTACGAAATAGATCTACAACTTAGTATAGATGGCGTCAATGATAGATATGAATATATACGTTACCCTGCAAAAAATAATCTATTAGAAACAAATGTGCAGAAATATCAGTGCAAGGAACTACTATTAGATAATTTTAGACTGAGTGTAAGTCATACACTTAGCGCATACAACGTTTATTACTTAGATGAATTCTTTAATTGGTGCGAGCGTAAACGTTTACCACGACCGTGGATTGGTAAAGTGCATACTCCAACACATATGCGACCGGATGTTTTTAGCGATAGTGTTAAAGAACAAATAGTATTACATATGCGCACAAGCAAACACCAAGATGTGCTTACATGGGCACAATACTTAGAAAATAACTCGAGCAATGAATATTACGATGACTGGGTAAAGTATAAAGATAAGCATGATGTATACCGAAACACAAACTTTGCAAAAACATTTCCGGAATTAGAGGAACTAATTAATGGCTTTTAACAACATTATGCAGTTAGCAACTGCGCAACTTGTAAAGCAAGGTGCGTTTGTACCTGATGCTACAGTAGTGGAGTGGGGTAATCAAAGATTTAGATACAGTGAGGATTGGTTAAATGAATGCGAAAAAACAAGCGGAAGAACACTTAGAAAACCCACACAGTTTGTATGGGAGTACTTTGAGGATCTAGGGTTTAGCGATTACCTTGCTATTGATATTAACACTGAACTTAGGTCTATCGCTATGGATCTCAATTTCATCCTAAAGGACAAGTACGACTATACAACACAATTTGACTATGTAACAAACAACGGCACAGGCGAACACATATTTGATCAGCGCACAGTGTTTGAAAACATGCACAACTTGTGTAAAGTTGGAGGTACCATGATAAACGTGCTACCATTTGCACCCTGGTTTAATCACTGCTTTTATAGTTTTCATCCACAATTGTTCCGTGATATTGCTGCAGCAAATGGATACACTTGGCAATTTATGTGGTTAGCACAAAATACTGGCAAGTACGTTGACTGCCCTGTAGATTTTGAAAGTTGGACATACTATGAGCAAAAGAAGCCTCGCAATCCTATTAGTGATTTGGAAAAGCATTTTGATACCCTTCATAATCGCGAAGGCAAAGTTCATAATGTTAGTATTGTTAGTGCGTACACTAAAACGATGGATAAGCCGTTCCAAATACCGTTCCAAGGACGATATGTAAATGATATTGCAGATGATCTTAAAAGTGAATACAGTCAAACAAATGTGGATGTAAGACAAAAGGATCATACTAGTGCGACTTATTAATATCGGTTGCAGCTTTAGTTACGGCAATTGCATCAGTGAATATGAAACATTTGCAGACAAACACATCTCACCTGGTACGCTAATTGCAGAGCATTTAGGCTGTGAAGAAGTTAACCTTGCAAGTCCAGGACTAAGCCTTGATGGCGTATTACGCAGGCTACACAGTTTTAATTTTGAAAAAACCGATAAGTTCCTTATTGGATTGCCTCCATGTACAAGAGTGCAATATGTTAGTAGAATTCCGAGAGATCAAGACAAAATTAGACATGCAAAGAGTTTAGATGTAAGTGAATATAGAAATAATGCATTTAATCGTGGTCCTAAAATACCTGAGGATTGGTTTAAAACAATGAAATGGGATCAGGATGTAAAACATTCAAAAACTTTTGATCTTGTTGAAACTAGTACTTATTGGAGTTATTATAACATACTGCTTATACAGTTGACAATGAGGCACAAGTTAAATTGGCACAACTGGAAAGAACGCTACTGGCTATACAATAGTGTGCATGGACACATGCAACAAACTACAAACATTCCAGAAGTACAGATGTTGCGTGATCAAATAATTACTGATAACTATTTTAAACCAGACGTTGGACTGTTTGATATGATTGACAGTAGTAGATACGCTGTAGCCCATGATGACTCACATCCTAATCACAAGTTGTATTATAAATGGGCTGAAGAATTTATATCATGGATGCAATGAAATTATACTTTAACACACAGAACAATGAAAGCAAATGCAACTGGGTTATGCGTAGTCTGCTTAAAGGCTGGTCAGGTGCAAGACCTGTATATACCAGAGGCGAGTTGGATAATATACCCAGTCACTTCTGGGGATTTATTCATGACAATGAACAAAGAATTAAAGCATTAAAAGATGCGGGTATTGATTGGTACTTCTGGGACATGCCCTACTGGGGTAGATGGCAAGAACACATGGACAAAGGTTACTATTGGCGTGCTAGTCGCAATAGTTTACACTACAAACACGTCAAAGATTATCCAAGTGACAGATTTAAACAATGGAACGTAACTCCCAAAGAATACGGTTCAGGTTCGAAAATACTCGTATGCCCTAGCAGTGAAACAATGACAAGATATACTACAGGTATGGGTGCTAAGATGTGGGTGCAAATGATTACAATGGCACTGCAAAAATATACAGATCGTTATATAGAAGTACGATATAAACCAAGAGCAAATGGAACTAGTGGTCCTGCTGCAGCAACAATACCGTTTGAAGAACAAGCACAAAACACTCACTGTGTAGTAACTTGTATTAGTCTAGCAGCAATAGATGCACAAATGCTAGGTATTCCAACCATATGTCATCCAAGTAGTTTTGCAGCAGATATAAGTAGTACTAAACTGGAAGAAATCGAAAATCCTCGTCGTGTGGATAGACAACAATGGTTTAACAACCTTGCTTACAGTCAGTTTACACACAGCGAAATCGAAAGCGGACTTGCACAAGAATGCCTAACCTAATTGTATATCATACCGGCAGACGTATGACCAGTGAGATAACTGATGCATTTTCTCGTGGCGTAATAAAAAGTAACTCTGGTTGGTATGTAAAGAACGTGCCTATAGAACAGTATCTAGATAAACCAAAGATACCTGATAATACAGATGCAGTTGCAACGCTGGGCATATTACGAGGCACTGGACTCATGCTTAAAGAAGCAAAGTCACGCGGCATAGATTATTATTACATGGATCATGCATACTATAATCCAGGCTATGGTGGCAAGGGGCGGATGCGTATTACAAAAAATGGACATGCATGTACAACGTTAAAAGATGTGGACAACATATCATTTAATACATATGACAATTATCATATACAACCATGGCGCAAAAATGAAGTTCGCGGTAGAAAAATACTTTTGCTCCCTCCTACAGATGCAGTAGGTTGGTTTTTTGATGCAAGGGACTGGGAGCAATACGCAGTTGCGGAAATTCTAAAATACATGCCTGATGCTGAAATTGTTGTCAGGCATAAGCCAAACGAGCCCGTAGTTGATGAACGTGGATTTTTAATTAAACTTGACACTTCTATAGAAGTAAAACAACCTCCACTTGAACTACAACTTGAGGATTGTTTTTGCGTAGTTGCTTATAACAGTATGGTAGCACTACAAGCAACACTTATGGGTATTCCAGTAATTACAAATGGAAATAGTTGTTGTATTCGCATAAGTTTTGCGTTTGAAGATCTAGCAACACCAGAAAAATTTAATTATGAGCCAAGAAAAAGAAATAGTGCTATATGGTGGTTAGCACACAATCAGTGGAAGCGTCGTAGTATAGAAGATGGCACAGCGTGGCTAGTGTTACAGAAGGAGAATTTCTAGTGGATATGGATAGTCAAAAAAAATTAGCAAGAAAAAATAAAGCCAAATTAGAAACAATTGCTAGAATACAGGCTGCAGAGATTAGTGGCGAACAGTTAGTACAAAAAATTAAAGTTAATGTAATAGCGTTCGAAGAGCAGCTGACTAAAGACTTTCCTATAGAGTTTGATAAAAAAGGTTGGGTAATTATTCCTTTTGCAGATCGTAATTTATATAAAACTGATTACTATTTTACAGTAAATATAGACAAACCTAGTAATTTGACCGAAGATGGCACTGTTAAAGATCCTGTATACGACTTTGTAAAAAGTACAGGAAAGCCATATATGGTATGTGAACTAAGTGCATTTAGACAAAATAGTTATAAGAGCGATGTAGACGATTGGTACTTTACGCTAGGATGGTTTAATTTTATGCGCACAGGTTTTTTTAATAATAATAACTGTAACGCAGATCGCTGGGAAGTAATAAGCAAAGCACAGAATATTCTTGTAAAAGACTATCGCACTGACTATCATGAAAAATATGCGCTAGTCTGTCTGCAAAAAGTAAACGACAGTACCATGGCAAGCCTGCATACCACATACGGAAAGTATCGTAATTGGATTATGTTAGTATGCAATCAAATCCGTAACACATATCCTAGAATGCCAATAGTGTTGCGTCCTCACCTACGAACTAAATCAGCCAATTATAGTCATGTACTGGATAATGTGCAACGCTGCACTCTAAGTAAAACCTGGGAAAATCGCACATATTTTGAAGGTGGTGCAGGTTTGCAGAAGGATTTAGATGGTGCAGGATTTGTAGTTTCTTACAACAGTAATGTATTAACACAAAGCACACTAGCTGGTGTTCCAAGTATCTGCTGGGATATAGGCAGTCAATCTGCACCAGGCTGTTTAGATCCTAGTCAATTAGGAAATTTAAGAGAAGTTTATAATATAGACAGACAACAATGGTTGAATAACTTAGCATACACACAATGGACCCGCGCAGAGATACGAGACGGTCGTGCATGGCAACATTTAAACACATACATGTTTTAAATTGTTTTACTCCAAGAACAAAATGATTCTAAATTATCTATACGCCATGGATGATTGTATCCTTTTGTAGGCTGCGGATCTTCAAAACTTACTGTGCCTTTGTACACGTTGATACTAGCCTTACTGTATGGATAGTGTGTGCAAATATGTCTCGTATGTTTTGGCCCTGGAAAAGGAAATCCAGGAGTGTGTATTCCTCCAACACTTACATGATGATCGCGTACAAATAGCATGTTAGTAACACCTGCGCCTGCTGCACTTATATACTTTTGCATCTGGCTAAACAATACAATTTTTTCTGCTAGTGTATAGTTCTCACCAAATACTTCTGTATAGCCTTGATCCGTCAAAATTTTAACAACCGAATCTTCATTTACTAGTCCACGTTTGACAGTATTGTCCTCACCTATAACTTCTTTACGATTGTTTAAAGGATTAGCATGTGCTCGTCTGCTTAGATAAATCTTATCATACACAGGCATAGATACAGTCTCTTTTGCACGTTCCACTAGACGATCTATTAAACTCCATTGCTGTGGATCAGGACGTATGCGTTTTCCCGTAGCATCTTGGTTTAGTGTATCACCAACAAAAAGTATCTCATAGTCTATTAGTGGATTAGTGTACTCCCATTTTACTCCTAACAAGTCTAACATTTCACCTACATATGGTGGATAATTTTCTAAATCCATGCGAGGTGTTCGATTAATTAACAATGTTAGTGTAGGATATTGTTCTCTTAAAATTAGATAACGTTGCACACATCCGAGTCCATCTAGTATACAATGATAGTAATTGGTAAGAGGTTTACTCCACAAGTAAAAGTAGTGTCCGCATGCAACCTTTCGTTGTTGCCCAGGTGTTGTATCTACAGGAATATTAAGATTACTTGCAAGTTTGTGCGCACTTTTGCCTAGTTCTAGTGGAATGTAGTCGTTGCCTACTCTTGCTAGTTCACATATACCTGTGTCACTGTGATCATATATTTGAACTCTATGAAAAGTAGCAACACCTTGTTTCATATATGATCTTATCACTAGTACTTGCCTGGGTAATTACTTAAAAAATGTTTTAGATCTTCTGGCGTACCTAATCCCCACATGCCATCTTCTGCAATGTTTTTAACACGAACTTTGCCGCCATCTTCAACTAGTTGATTATATGCTGGGCAAACGTAAAACTCATTATTAGTTCTAATGTTGCGTTCAATCATACGCTCAGCACTATTAACGTATAAACTACCGCGTGACCAATAATAGATACCAACAGTGGCGTTAGTCGAGATGGGTTGTTTTTCAGCCACCTCGCTGACGAATCCATTTTCATCCAACTTAGCATAACTCCATTTTGGATGAGTGCTATTAAAGCATAAAATGCCGCCGTCCACTCCTTCGGTGGTAAAGGCATAGAGAACTTCGTTGCTGTTCCATTCGACGAATTGATCACTATTTGCAATAATGAGCGGTTTTTCATTGTTAATATACTCCTTTGCTAGTAGTGTCGTACATGCGGCACCTTCTGTGATGCCACTTGTTTGCACTATAGTACAACCCGGTGCTACCATATTTAATACTGTTTCTAGGTTGTATTTCTCATAGTGTTCTTGTTGTACAATAAAAATGTAGTTTGCTTGTATATTTAAATTATCTACAACAACCTGTATCATTGGTTTATTGCCAACTTCAATCAATGGTTTAGGAAATGTATAGCCTTGTTCCGCAAAACGCGACCCTGCACCTGCCATTGGTATTAGAACGTTCATTGATTTACTCTTCCATGGTATACGTTGTTTTGGTTGTTCATTATATTCTTCTATTGCGTCTAGTACGCGACTTAAACTAACATCATGTGTATCTACAACAGCAAGTAGATGTGCACCAGCATCCAGCACTGCTTGTCTACCTAAATGACTGTCTTCAATGATAAGTGTTTCACTAGGCTTTGAATTGGCTTTAAGCATACATTCAAAGTACATTTCAAAGTGTGGCTTAGGTTTATTTACATCTTGGTTGCTAATCCAAAAATCAAAGTATTCAATTATACCCAATTGAAGTAGACTCATTTTTACAGTATCGCGAACAGCATTGCTGGCACATACAAGGGTGTACCCTCTGTCTTTTATTTCACGACACATGTCTACAAAGTCAGCTCTAGGTACAACAGTTTCTTTAAGTATATTAACAGTGTGTTTTTGTTTTGCTCTTGCTATTTCAGCGTGACGGTCAGTGGGCAATCCCTTGCGCTCTGAGAGCATGTTTAGTTTGGACCTGGTAGGCAATCCGTCATAGGTGCTCAAATGTTCTTCGATTGTAATAGCATACTCTGTGCCTAGAGCTCTGTTGAGTGCTTCATAGTGTGTTTGTTTACTGTCAATTAGTACACCATCTAAATCAAATACTACGAGTTTAATCATTATAAATTTGCAATAAAGTCACTGCATATACCATCAAAGTTTGTTACATCTGTAGTGTAATTTTCTGGTAACACAGCAATACAAGGATGTTCAAGTGTTCCAGGTTTACCAGGAAACGCCCATATCCAATTGCGACTGGTAAGTGTATAGTCGTCATTGTGATGATAAAAACAATGAATGTTTACTTGTAACATTGCTGATAGTGCATTCAAGTTTTTTGCATGTGCAATAATACCATCCTGTTGTAGATAATCTACACTTGTTTCTATTTGTGCATGGTCATGTCCTAAGTATAGTTTGTCATCATAACTGTAAACATCCACTTCACATTTAAATCCTTGCGCAAGAGCAGCATCAATGTAAACAGGTGTATTTTCTAGTTCAGGCTTTTTGCCTATTAGGTTTCCTCTATGGCTTATTAATATTTTGTTCATGAGCTGTATAAGTTTATAACTTCCTTTTTCCACACATGGTCATATTCACAATCACGCATGTTTTCAAACCACGGACCACCTTCAGTATAGTGTAATACATTAGGTTTGCCATCTTGTGGCTCGTTGTAGTGACCAACTAACCAATTCCATTCACAGCCTAGTTCGCCAATCTCACTATCATCGCACCATTCGAAACGGTGTAAGTA
>JGI24004J15324_10000499_pt1 | contig 15900 bp, 28 predicted proteins | sample LinPmetageLP32_FD_15324 | JGI IMG/M metagenome (IMG submission 15324)
TCAATAGCTAAACTATTACTTGTCGTTGGGTCTAAAGGACTTCTATCTTCATTCTCAGGAAGTAGAATACCACCAAGCATCCTTGCTGGTTCATACAATCTCCCACCCTCACCAGTGCCAGTAAATAAATTATATGCTAACTGTAATGCAACATCTGTGTAGCCAACATTTACTTTCTTTGAATCTTCTGTCAGTACACCATCATCTGTGTTTACAAACTTCTTTCTTGGATGAAAGTCATAGGTGTCTATAACATTATAACCATCTGCTGTCCGTCTTACACCAAAGCCACCAAGTATAGTCTTGAGTTGTTTAGATGGACCTTCTTTATTATCTTCAAAGATAGACTTAGTTTGAAAAAATTTATTTATATGCTCGTATGTAAACTGCTTGTATGTTCCCTCGTCGACGTCGCCCATTTGATCATCAAGAAATGATTGAAGTGCATCTTGGGTGTCCTGGCTTAATGTACTCATCTTGAGTTCATCATTGTCCATAAACTCAGGGAGAAATGCATTTGTTATAGCTGTTAAAAATACTTTAGTATTATCTTTCATACTCTAGCTTATAAAGGAAAAAAATTATAGTAAGCAACGCACAAACCGAACCTTCGTGAAATAAATGCGAGTGAGAGAGGAGTAACAGTAACAGTACAACGTTTTTTAACCCCCCTACCTACTAAGAGAGATCGATCTGAACTTTAATCTCACCAGCATGTAGGTGCATATGTTTATCTGGTGCTTTGAATCCAGCTCGATCAAGGATATCTTTACTTGCTTCTAGTTGTACATACTCACTCTTAGCACCACTGGCTAGTTTCACAAGCTTTGCGCTAGCAAGCGTAGCATTAACGCCCAAACTCTCTGTTATCCTCTTCATCATATACTCTTGCACGTGCGACAGTCGCAAAGCTTTGCTAGCCGTGACTCTTCCAGACTCACCACTAGCATAGCCAGCTTCTTGACTGGCTTTTGCTATACTACAACCTTCTGCTACGAGTGTATCAACTAAAAGCATTTGTTTCTTTGTCAAAGGTCGACGACCATTGTCTAAAACTGAACTCATGACAACCCCCTAGTCCCCCTTCTATTGCATCCATATATGCTTTGTCAACATACAAATTGTATGCTTGGCGTGCTAAGGCACGCTAGCTTTGTTGTTGGTTGCTAAGCCTAACCAAAGTTGCGTCATTTCAAACAGAGCCACCTCTAAGGCAGACTAGGTTTGTGACTCAACCTTTGCATAAATATCGTCTACTTCCATACTTGTTCTAAAAGAACTAGATGACTTTGATTCCTCGTACACCAATCTTTACCAACTAAAGGTTCTTAAAGTCTTTACTATCAGTGGTGTTTGACAGAAAGAAGTTCAGCTTTCTGACCCTGAAACTTCGGTAAGCATAGAAATCTGAGGATGACTAACATCTTGTCCACAGCATATCTCACGAAGGAGTTTGACACTAACCTCAGAAATCTGACCAGTCTAACATTCTATACTGTCACCATAAGTTTACCAAGCGTAAGACTCTATCTATCAATTCTCTAAGATATGAGTGAAACTTCCACAATGCTAGTTTTTTAGTACTAAAAGACATACTAAAACCATAACGACGAATTTGAATTCTGCTAAGTTCTAAAAGATTTCGTGCCATTTCTAGTCACAATGTAGTCTCCTAGAAAAAAGTTCAAGCCACGACGCTTTTGCAAGGATCGTGCTGACAACCTCACATAAAAATGACCCCCATACAAGTTTGTCCGTACCACCCATTGCCTAACTTGTATGGGGGTTGATGTTATCTACGCGTTAGTTTAATGACTGACGTCATTACGCGTAGTAGCTTATCGTCTATCATTGTTTATGTAAGGATGACATCACGATGCAAAAGCATCATAACTTAAACTTTTAGGAGACTATATTATGACTAGAAATACCACAAAATCTAAGAACTTAGTAGAATTAAAATTAGCCGTTATTAACTACCATTCTGGAGATTCACTAACATATCTTAGAGAATCAATAGCTAGAGACGCTTGCTACACTTCTGCTAACAGCATACAATATAAGTCTGATCAAATTTCTGAGAACAGAGTCAAACTTGCAGACCTTCGTGAGACATACTCTGGACAAGAAGTCATCCACGTTCAGATGTCTAAGCTAACCTTCGTAATTCAGGCTCAGAAAGCTGAACTTGAAGAGCTTTCTGACAGACACCAAGCTGATACTAAAGCCTTCAAGAAATTAGTTGGCAAAGATTGGACTCCAAATTCAAAGTCATCTAGTTCTAAGAACAAGTTAATGGAACTAGACGAGATTGACGCTTTAATTAAAGGTTAATCCACAAACCAATTCTCCCTAAGAGGTGGTTGAAATGCCACCTCTTTTTTTATGCTTATCAACCACCGATTGTTTATATATAGGAGTATCATATGTTTGAAATTATAATCACATTGAAAGATGGTCGTCGTCAAAAACTATCTTCAAAATATTATTACTTTGGTCACGCTGTTAGACGAATGGACTACTACAAAAAATATCTAGCAACTAAATCTCTATATTACCAATCTAAAATTAAATATATCGACATCAAATTCAACTATCAATACTGATATTGAAAACTGCAAACGACGTGGCGTGGAGTAACAGCAGTAGCTGTACAACGTCGTCGTCATTATCATTAACAATTAACTTGGAGTAAATTTATGAAAGAAGAAATATCACTCGACGACTTTACAATTTATGTAATGTATTGCCAAGACATGAATGATCTTAACTTTGATACAATGTCAATGGAAAGATACATTAGTTTATTTAATGCTGGTAAATTTGTAGATACCAAACACTTAATCTTGCAAGACGTAGAAGTAGCAAGAGCAATGTGTAGGATGAACCAATCATGAGTAGGATGAATCAAATCAAACTAGCTGGATGGTTAAGTATTCCATTATGTATTGCTATAATATATGTAATACAAACTCATCCACTTATGTTTCCTTATCCTGGCATATGGCAAATTGTAATAGCTGGTATAACTCTCAATACATTCATTCATTTAACAATTACACTTCCAAGATGGGAGAAAGATTCAATAGCAAACTTGGAAGCTAAAGAACACAAAGCTTATATGAACAATGAACACTTAGTAGGTATAGTTTGGGGTCACGATCCTGATTCATACGAAGAGTATTCATTCTCTTCAGCTAAAGAAAAGTTTGCATTTATAGATGGAGTTGAAGAAGGATGTGGATATTTATCATGCGAATTAATAGGCGACGATTATGGTTGCTCAACATTAGAACAGTATATAGAGGAGAATGAATGATGGATTTTAAATCAGAACATTTTAAATCACTATCAAAAATTATTGAGTTAGAAGAACAGATTAATTTTGTTCATCAAGTATTAGGTAGAACAGTTATTCAATTAGAAAGATATCAAAAAGCATATCATATATTATCAGAGCATTTTGATTTACTACCTGAAGAAGTAAAAGAATCTGTCGACCAAGCATTAAAAGAGGAGGAACTATAATGAATAAAGCAGATAGAATTGTTGATCTAATAATCAATCGCATTGAGAAAGGTGTCAAAGATAAATGGGAAATGCCCTGGCATAATTCTGATTTTAGATTTCCAATCAATACCAAAGGTCACGAGTATCAAGGATTGAATTGCTTTTGGTTATACATGGTAAAGGACCAACAAAATTACAGCAGTAATCAATGGGGTACTTACCAGCAATGGAAAGAAATAGGTGGTGATGTTGCTGGACAATCAGCAACTGCCTTCAATCAATACATCTTGCAACCCAAACTACGAATGGATGACGACGACAATCAATTATGTTATGGCTTCAAAGCATGGGCTGTATTCAATCGTGATCAAGTCAAAGGTATTCCAAGACAACCACATCCACAAACATTTGTAACAAAAGAAATGATTACAGATCAAGCCATCAAAAATCAAACAGCAAAATGGTTTGATAATATTCCAGCAGTAAAAGAAACTGGCTACAACAAGGCTTGTTATGTACCATCTAAAGATATAATCAAGATGCCTGACTTTGATCAATTCAAATCAGACATTGATTATTATACTGTACTTGGACACGAGATCATTCATTGGACAGGAGCAAAGCACAGGCTCAATCGTCAGCTATCACAAGAAAGAAAAGAGTATGCTTTCGAAGAACTGGTAGCTGAACTTGGTACTGCCTTAATCGCTGCAAATCTAAAGATTCAATCAAAGCCTACAACAAATACAACTGTCTATGTAAATGGTTGGTTGAAAGCTATGAAACAAAAACCAAAGGTGTTGTGGGATGCAATGTCTTTGGCTAAGTATGCTGTATCGTTTTGCAATGACTTACAAAAGAAGAACATTGCTAAACAAATGCATAAAGAAGTTGCATAATCATTGCGTTTATGCAACAATAAATAACCATTGATAAATAAATAGGAGAAGGAACGAATGAATTTATCAAACAGTGAAGCCATGTCGGCTGACAATTTACTTAATCGTATTGCTACTAAACTTGTTGACTCACTCAAACATGAGTTTGGTGACTCACCTATCGAATGTCTAAGACTCATACAAGAAATGAGAGAGAGAGGTATTGCTATACCAGTCAACAGTCCTATGGGAGAGTTTGAAATTGAATGTAGTAATGTCCTTGATGCACGAGCAGAAGAAGCAGAAGCTCGTGCGATTATGGCTAACAAAGATGGAGATTATTAATGGCTGATATATTTAAGAATGTCGTCGACATAGGTGCAAAAGAAAGTATGAAAGAAATAGACTTTCAAATTGATGCAAAGATAAAACTCAAAGTTTATCTGTCAATAAATAAAACAACACCAGGCTTTTATAAAATAGCTGAACAAGAGTTGGTTAATATNAATAAACTTATTGAAGATTATATGAAGGGCAATAAGTATTCTGTTGAAAGTTTCCAATGGTCTTGTAGTCAGGAGGAAAGNAATGGATAAACNAGCTAANGTATATTATATTCCAGCACCTAGATTTATTGGTATTCAATTAGATGTTGCGTCTAAATGGATGGAAGATAAATATGGTATGAATTGTTTAGAAACATCTCAAGATGGAGATGGATATAAATATACTGAACATCATCAAGATATATTCAATAGTATATATAGTGACATTGAATATATTTTAGAAAGCAATAATGTTTTCAAAAAAGATTGAGAAGAACACAGCCACACGGCTAACCCAAACAAGCCGTGAGGTTGTGTTCGTTGCGTCAATGCATTAAGGTGTGATTATGAATAGTTATATAATTGAATTGATAAGAATATCTAGAAAGATTGATATATCTTTATTACAAGCGTGGAAAGAATCAGGGATTGATATGTCTACATATTATCGTGCAATCAATGGTNCTGAATTGAAACACGCAACAGCTTTAAAGGTTGAAGATGCACTTTACTCATTACAAAANGCCAGTAAAGGTAACAGAAAACTGGCAGAAAATTATAGAAGATTTAAAAAAGTACCGAAATAAAAAAGGTATNAGCCAAGAAACATTAGCTGGTGATATGGGNATTGAACCAAGTCTAATGCAGAAATGGGAAACATATAAGAGAGTGCCATCAGGATTTATGTTTAGTTGTTGGCTTGATGCACTTGAGTTAGGTATTACAATCAAACCCATAGGAGGAATGAATGTCNAAAGAAAANNACAAAGGAAGCTACCATGAAAGATGGTGGGTAAATCTATTTAATAGCTGGGGTTGGAGAGCTAAACGTCAGCCGTTNTCAGGTGCATTAAAAGATTATCCAAGTGATATTGATTTGAATGTCAATATATATGGCGACGGCAACTTCATTACATCAACACAATTATTATGCGAGAGTAAGTATAGGCATACTGGTTTTGCTTTAATATCAAAGTATCTTGGTAGGAGAAATAATAAATATGATAATGATTTACTTTTGTTAAAGCAAAAGAATGGAGAAGCATTTGTTTGTTTCAATGTAAGAAACACAAAGGCATTAAAGTTAATTGAATTTCAAACAATGGAGAATGAATGACAGATAAATTTTTATTAGAGCTTGAGAATTTTCTCAATGAAAAGTTTGATGGAGAATGGGATATGTCCTGGCAAGTAGAAGAAAGAGCTATTGATATAAGACTTATTCTTAATCAAGATAAAGAAGTTATTAATTTTAGAAGAGTTAATAATGTAATACAGTTTCCAATAAAATAGCTCTCAAGATATTTAGGGTTCTTGAGAGCTACATTAGTTGAGGAACGAATAAATAATTAATATCAATTATAACCATACAATGTCAAGAGGAATGAATGAGTTTCAAAAGAGTATCAGCAGTAATGGACATTGAACTATCAGATGGATTAGCTAAGTGGGTTCTTGTAACACTTGCTCATCACGAAAATAGTAACACTGGACATTGCTTTCCATCAATAGATAGGCTTGTAAAACTTACCAGCTTATCAAGAAGTACTATCATCAGGTGCCTAAAAAAATTAGTTGATCTTAAACTAATACACAAGCATCCTGATCGTGGTAAATCAAATCATTACGAATTTCTTTTTGAATACAAAGTTATCAGAAAGAACCAGTGTCACACAGACACTACACTAGTATCAGACAGACACCCTAATAGAGAAGTAATAAAGAAAGTCGTCGACAAGGAGCAACAAAGGGAGGTGTGGAATAACTGGACTCCCTCTGATACTGAGAAAGAATTACTTAACAATCAACTTGGAGAGATAGATCACGATGCAGAAATTATCAAGTATAAAAAATATTATGCCAAAGCAGAAACAATCGTCGCACCATTCAGTCACTACAGAAGCTGGTGTAAAAGAGTCGCAGAGTTTGTTGGAGTTCAGCGAAACGGAAAAGAATTATTACCTAACGTACAAACTAATAGACGCAAATCCTCTGGACATAGACAGCGAGGTTCGCTCAGCAGTGTTGTTAGAACTATCAGAGGGGGGACTTGATATATTTGAAACATATCACGACGGAAAAATTTATGTAAAAAATATAAATGTAAACAACGCAAGTGTACCTGAAATACAAAGAGCATTACATAAATGTTATGGATACTCAATGCCATTAGAAGATGATGAACTATTAAAACGATTGGTCATTATGTTTTCTTTGATGAACAAACAGAACATGGATGAAGATGATTTAGAACTTAAGATTCGTTCATTGGTTCGACAGATAAATCATGTCGATAAAATACCAGCAGATATTATTATTAGATGCATTGAACATATGACCAAGAATAATAAATGGTACCCATCATATGCAGACATAAATAATTACTGTAGTGATAAATATCAGCTTAGAAAAAAGCTGGCTAATGCATTGCAAGAACGCATTAATTACTTGCAATCTTAAACAAATTGTCATAAATTATAACAAATAGTTGAGGAGCTAAATATGAATAGACAAGGAACAATCGGTGGCTCAGACGTCGCCAAGTTACAAGACCCAAATAATTGGTTTGAAATGTGGGAGATTAAGACTGGTCGTAAGCAGTCACCTGATCTTTCAGATGTATTACCAGTAGCTATGGGTGCTACTACAGAAGCATTGAATCACGCTTGGTTTAGAAAGTACATGACCAATGGTAATGAAGAAATGATGCACAGTATATTCTATGAAGAACGTACTGAATACTGGCAACCAAAATATACTGATGATGTATTATCATTGCAACTTTTTGATAACCCAAAAGTAATAGTAGCTAATCTTGATTGTGTATATGAATCAAATAACAAGGAACACTTTGATACATATATGATTGAGTTCAAACATACACACGCAAACAATACAATGGATAGAGTGCGTGATAGTTATATGCCACAAATACAATACTATCTTAATGTAGCTGGCATTGAGAAAGCATATCTATCTGTATTGTTTGGTAACAACCGATATGATGTTTGCTGGATAGGTAGGAGTCGTGAATACTTTGATATGACAATGGTTAATGTCAAAAACTTTTGGGCATATGTTAGAGATGATACTCCTCCACCAATGGACCAAGTAGCATACAGAGAAGTATCTACAGATAAAGTAATTGTCGACGGCTTGATTGCCAGAGATGTAAGTAAAAGTAATTCGTTTGCATTTAATTCAGAGTTGTTTGCTTCAACAGTTGACCAGGCAAAACAAAACACAGATGCAAAGAAAGCACTTCTTGAGGAATTAAAGGATACAGATCGAGAAGTATATAATGACCATGTTAAAGTTTACAGAACTAAAAATGGTCGCAGAGTATCCTTACAAAAAAAAGATGTAGCTTAATGATACTAAGCTACATCTCTTTCAACTTAACATTCATAGGAGGATAAAATATGAATATTAAAAAACCTAATGTATCGCCGACAAAAAAGCAAGAGCCATTTACTCATAAAGCAAAGAAGCCATTGCCTATTAGTCAGAACATTCAACAAGCAATGTGGATGTTTCAAAAAGATAAAGTTGTTGCAAACAAATCTTCAAAGAATCCGTTCTTTAAGAATACATATTCTAGTTTAGAAGAAGTTATGTCAGCTTGTGACCAGGCAAATAAGTATGGAATACTTTATGGCTTTGAATCAACAGTAACAGAAACTGGCAATCTTATTATTACTGCTACTGCTACACACGTTGGTAGTCAGACACAGCTTAAATTATCTGTGCCTTGTTTTGTACCAAACTTACACGATCCACAAAAGTTAGGTTCATCAATAACATATGCTAAGAGGTATAGCCTTCAAGCATTGTTTGCTCTCGCATCAGTAGATGACGACGCCAATAAAGCAAGTGGTATCATTGTTCCAAACGGCAATGTTAATCCACCCAAAAATCCAGGCAAAGAAAAAGCCATCACAACCCCAACAAATAAGGAGGACTTTAAGTAATGAATGATTATGACGAAACCGATAAAGGTGTACTTTGGAAACCAAGAGGTGACCAAATGCTAAGAGCAATAGGTAAAGTAAATAACAATGGAGAAGATAAGAATACTTTACTTATGGCTTGTGCAACTAGAGANGGNGAAAAGTATTACGAACTCTATCAAAANGTTNCTTCTATATATNCAAAGAAAGAAGATGCAAGTGAAGGCGCACCTGATTTCTCTGGACCAATGGGAGAGACTAGACGAATTGCTATGTGGGTAAATGAATTTCCATCTGGTCACAAACAAGAAGGTACTAAATATCTTAAAGCAGTTGTATCAGATAAGATGCAAACAGAAAGTGAGACAGAATTAAAACCAGTAAGTTATAAAGAATTTGTAACAACAGTTGGTAATGAAAAATCACCTGAAGAACTTGCTAAAGATATTGAAAAATCTTTNACGGATGATGGCGATGAAATCCCCTTCTANCATATCACANAGATATAAGGAAATGTTAGACCTTATATCTGTAAAGCAACTTGCTTCTGAACTCAGGAGCAAGTGTGCTAAATCTGAACAATCCAATATAACTGAATTAGGAATGATGAGATACATAAGAAAGTATAACATACAGTACATTCCTCTCAGTGGTGTAAAATATTTAACACCAGTGGATGTTGACAATTTATTAGAAGCAATGAAACTAACTGGTAAACAAACAAGGAGTACAAACAAATGAGTTTTATTGATGATCCAAGAGCAGAAGAGTTCGATAAACATGGAAGAGTATATCGACCAGAAACTGTAATTATAAAAAGCAATCCATCTTATGATGACAATGCTTCAGCTAAAGAAAGTTTAGATATATTTAATAGAAATAATAAACGTAAGAGAAAAGCTAGTCATAATAAAGTTAGACTTCCTAAGTATATCTCAACAGAAAGAAGGGTATCATTGTGATAGATGATATCTTTGATTGGTGTGTTCTTACTTTGATAGAAGTATCAGCTATAATGGGAATGACATACGAAGAAATAAATGTTTATTTGTTTGTCGTTATGTTTCCATTAGCCATACTGATATCATTAATGATTAATGTTTATCTTTACTGTAAGTTTGTAAGATGAAAGCAAAAGAAATATTAAAGGAAGCACAAGTGCAAGTCGACGACAGAGAAAACCAATACGGTTCACCAGAGAAAATGCTACAAAGATTCTCTGAACTCTCCTCCACAATCCTCGACTACCACATCACACCACAACAAGCTGGTCTACTTTTGATAGCATTAAAAGTAACAAGACTAATTGAAACACCAAATCATATAGATAGTATTGTAGATATTGCTGGATATGCTGGTGTGCTAGGCGAATCTACTAAATCATAGAAAAACGGCTTGATATAAAGACCCTCAGAGGGGTGTAATGATACCTTCTAGTATGATTGTACCCCTCAAATATCAAGTAATAACTGTCGTAACTCTGGTCCACGAGATTTAACTTGATCCCACCAACGGCTGTCTTCCATCTCAATCGCAGCACTTTTCCAATCATTAGCTTCGATTGCTGTCCAAAACTTTACAAACTTTGAGAATCTATTCCAACCCATATTGAATTGCATAGACAATAATACAACTTGTGCTGGATCAGGTATCTCTCTCCAATAAGGTTTATGTTTATCCAACTCTTGAGAGTGCTTCTCCAAGTCTCTGCCAAGAATAAAATCAGCAGTTGCCTGGTCAATTCCTTCTTCTAAGTTATGTCCATATCCGATTGTCCAGACGTCGACAGTATCTTTATACATATCGAGACGACAGCCTTCATGTTTCTTAATGGTATCAACTAAGTTCATTTTATTTTCTCCAAAAAAAGTTCCACTATAAATTAATTTACCTAATTGCTCATCCACATCATCATAGTTCATTTCATCTTCTCTAAGATACGATCTATCTTTTCTTCTAGTCTATTGATAGATACAGTTACATCATTTCTTTTAGCATAATCTTCTCTTGTTTTGTTAAGTAAGATATCTAATCGTTTAACTTCTCTTGCCTGACTACCAAGAAACCAGCCACCACCCAAAACAATTAAAGCTATTAAACTATCAATGATATGTACTAAGTCCATTACTTCTTATTCATAAGTTGTAATCCAGTTTTACCGAAGCGATAACCGAATGAGCTTCCAATACAAATATATAAACAAGTNGAGAACCAAGANGGNGTNGATGCATTTAAGAAATCAAATCCTTCTTTTACATAAGGTTGAGTGTAAGGAACAAAACAAGCCACAAGAATACCACCAAAAATAATAGTCCAGAACTCATCCTTCCAACTCCCAGCCATCTGACTTGTAAGAGCTTGCTCATTCAACATATCTGAGGTAGCAGAAGTCTCGTAAACTTTTGCTTCGGCTTTGGCCTTTGCTACTTTAACTTCTGTTTCAGCTTTAGCTTTACTGACTCTACCTTCCAGCCAAGTACCAGCAAGAGAACTGATTGGTCCTATAATACTTCCTAATCCTAGCATATTAAATCCTTTGTTTGGTGAGGGGTACTTGCCTTACCATTGTATAGATATTTACTTCAAATAAAGTTAAAGTTTAAAATACACAAGCAACCCTCATAACTTTGGTGAGAAGTGCTGACACCCCTGTGAACACCTCTCATAACTTTTCAATTCCTTTTAAATATTTCGGATCCTCATTGTCCTTCTTTTTTAGGTACACAGTAAGTGGTAATATAAACTTTAGAAAACGCAGTTTGTTGATGTGTGTTTTGGTTTCTAATTTTTTCTGCATAGGATAAACATGTTGATAAATCTGAGAAAAAAACATCTTCTTTAATATCCGTACCATGAAGAATAACAACCAACATCCATATCAACTAGACCGNCCCATAAACAAACCCATTGCGACAGCATTAGCCGACGTCAACACGGACACCATGCCACTTTGTTCAAGCGATGGCGACGACAAAGACATATACCAAAAGACAGTTTCATAAGTTAAGTACATATAAAGAAGTATCAAAGATCTCGGTATGACTTTTAAAGAGTCAATAGCATGAGTCCAATCCTCTACCATCTTAGTCATCTTAGTCATTAACTGTTTTGACTTTCTCTAAATGCTTTATAATTATTTTTAACTGTATCAGACCAAGCTCCATTTGCTATTGCTTGTACATCTGCATCTTCACCACTAATATCTGTTGCAGTATGTGTCCATCCAGTTGTGTTTCCTTCGCTATCTTTGTTAGCAACTGAACTAAATGGATTAACTACATGACGATGAAATGACCGAGTTAGTTCTTTCTTAGAACCATCTGACTGTTCTTCCATAATTTTAGTAGCTTTACGAACTTGTACTGCCCAAGTTTGGACTACTTCAATTTTGTCGTTTTCATATTCTTTTGTAATGTCACCTTGTGCCATATTGTTTATCCTTTATGTTGTAATATATGTGCCAGAAACTCTTATAAATCCAGTTCCCATATGTGAATACTGCCATCCACCACCAGAAGGAAAATAAACATACATAATTTCTGCTGTATTAATCATTGCATTAGGTACAGAAGGAGTAGTTGTACCTTGCATATTACCACTACCAGCCATATCATACGACATAGATACTGGATGCTCATCTACTGCTGAAAATGGAAATCCACTAATGGAAACTTGGGAAGAATCACTAGTTCCATCTGATGTCATTTTAAAGTTAACATGAACTAATTTTCCTATTTTAACATAACGAGCCGTTGTAAAAGTCATTGTTCCACTAAAACTATCGGCAGATGGAGTAAATGTGCCTTCTTCATAATCATCTAATGTGTTTGCATCTGTGTTTGATGTTACACCGAGATTAATGCCTTTTCCAGCTGTTGAAAAAAATATATCACCACTTGCTATTTTTACATCACCATCAGATTGTATTCTCATTCTTTCACTAGAACCACTACCACCAGCACCATCTTGAGTTGTATAAAATACCATCTCACCAGCAGTATCATTTTCTGCCATTCCAGAACCAGCAGCTTGAAAGTCAATCTTACCCATGATACTTGCATAATCAGCACCATCAAAACCACCAAATGCAATAGAACCTATAACATCACCAGTGGTTATTGTACTTGTACTACCAACAGTATTATTTCTTGATTTCATAAAGTTAATACCACCATGCGTTCCATTGGTAGTCGAATAACTAAATACGTCTATAACTGGTGTTGCACCATGAAGCTGTAGCTGTCCACCACTTCCTTTGACACCTTCGTTGTCATCATTGATGCCATCAACTTTTGCACTATGACCTAAAATTACAGCATCATTTCCACCATCTACAAACAACATATGTGTTTGTCCATTAGACTCAACTCTAAAGTCTACATCAGCAGACGCTTCATTAAATACTGCACCACCATCTTGTGTTAAAGCACCATCAATATCTACAACGTCTAAGTTAGCCGTACCATCAACATCTATGTCACCAGATATATCTAATTCTGTTGCTATAACTTTACGATTAAATGTTGCATCTCCAGCTTCACTACCATCAAGAGTAAGCATTGTAATATCAGCAGTAGCATCAGTTCCTTTAAAAATAATATCTGAGTTATTAGCTTGAGCATCAATCGTGATGTTACCAGAAGATGTAGCAATAGAAACAGCATCATCACCAACTGTTAAATCATCAACTGCTAAACCACTTATTGTTGCAGAACCAAAAACCAAATCATTACCATCAGATTTTAAAAACTGACCATTACTTCCAATAGCTAAAGCTGAAGGATTACCACTACTATCTCCAGTAATTAAACTACCTCTAGTTATTCCAGCCATCTTTGCTAGGGTAACAGCATTGTCAACAATAGAATCTGTGACAACAGCACTACTTGCTAATTGATCTGCACCGACAGCATCATCGGCAATTTTAGCTTGTGTTACATTATCATCAACAATTGATGCTGTGACGACGGCATTTGATGCAAGTTGGTCAGCACCAATAGCATCATCAGCCATCTTTGCTTGTGTAATTTGGTCGTTTGCAATATGTGCTGTGTCTATCGAACCATCTGTATAGTGTTCACTATTAATTGCATTATCGACTATTTTAGCTCCAGTTATTGCATCAGAAGCAATATATGCAGAAGCTATTGCTGTTCCTTGCCATGTTCCAGTTCCAATAGTACCAACTGTTGTAATAGAGGAATTACCAGCAACAGCAGAAAAATAAGTTTTGAGAGTATCCATCCCAACTTTTTTAATTGTACCACCATCTGAGTAAAGCAATTCATCAGCATCAGCTAAACCTGAGGTTATTTCTGTTTGACCTGATATTACGTTATTATTTATGTGTTCATTTTCAACAGCATTGTCAGCAATTTTTGCTTCTGTTATGGAATCACCAGCTATCTTAGCTGTCGTAACTTGTAAATCTGCAATATGAGCTGTGTCTATTGCACCATCTGCAATTTGAGCAGAATCAATAGCATCATCAGCCATTAACGCATTTGTTATTTGGTCATTTGCAATGTGAGCAGTATCAATAGAACCGTCAGTATAATGTTCTGAGTTAATAGCATTGTCGGCAATCTTGGCACCAGTAACAGCATCAGCATTTATCTTTGCTGTAGTAACTGCATTAGAAGCTATTTCAGAAGCAACTACAGTACCATCTGCAATCTTATCTGCTGTAATTGCTCCATCTGCTATATGGGCTGTGTCTATAGAACCATCAATATAATGCTCACTATTAATTTGGTCATCAGCTATTTTTGCTCCAGTAACTGCATCAGCTACAATTGAAGCTGTAACAACGGAATTACTAGCCAACTCATCAGCACCAACGGCATCATCAGCTAACATTGAATTGACAATCGAACCAGCACCAATCACAAAATCTAAAGTATTATTACTATCTTCATAGGTTACAGTAATACCAGTTTCAGTATTACCTCCTACCATAGCACCTACAGTATCAGATATTGTTTCAGCTAAAGTTGTACCTCCGATTGTAATAGCATCAGCTTCTACAGTTCCGTCAAAATACCCATCTTTAAATTGTAATGAAGAACTTCCTAAATCAACAATCGCATTAGAAGCTGGAGTAAATGCACCATCAGTAAGTATTAATTGGTTTTCATTGTTAGCATAAAAATTAATTGTATTTTCTGTTTCAAAATCTATTTTAGTTTCATCATCTTCACCAATTTTTATATCGGTAGCAAGTAAAGATGTTATAGTTGTTTGTGATGCACCTAAAGCAAAATCAAGAGTATTGTCACTATCTTCATAAGAAACTGTTATTCCAGTTTCTGTATTGCTCCCTACCATTGCTCCGACAGTATCAGAAATCGTTTCTGCTAGTGTAACCCCATTTACTGTTATCGCATCAGCTTCTAATGTGCCGTCAATGTCTGCATTACCAGATATATCTAATGTGGCAGAAGTTAATGCACCTGATAAAGTTACATTTCTAAATGTGCCAATATCTTTATTGCTATCAACAAGAACATACTTACTTGCTGTTACAGTACCAGCCGTTAATCCATCTAATGCAACTGTATTTTCGTTAGTGAGATATACAAAAGATTCTGGAATACCAGTAGAAGAATTAAATCCGAGTATCTTTCCAACACGATCAGCTTTTAAAGGTAGTGTCATTGCAACAGTACCATCTTCATTATCTAATCTTAATGATCTTATAATACCATCATCAAGTTCTTGCTGTACAGCTGTGATTGTATCAAGCTCTGTATTTAAACTATCAACCTGAAAAGCTCCTGAAGTTGGAAAGTCAGTTGTCCTGGCTATTGTTACATCTCTAAANATTGTAACAGTACAATTTGTTAAGCCACTACCAAAGACAACATTACCACCTGATGTCGTTCCTTCGCCAGTAACAGAATAATGTGTTGTTAATGTTTGAAGTGTTGAATCAACAAAAACTTTAAGATCAGCTTCCTGAAAGATGGGAAACCCATAAGCAAATGTCGTCGTCGACGAACTACCTACAGTATATTG
>JGI24004J15324_10000503_pt1 | contig 15872 bp, 14 predicted proteins | sample LinPmetageLP32_FD_15324 | JGI IMG/M metagenome (IMG submission 15324)
CGCGGACCCCGCTCCAAACTTCTTCTCTAAAGTTTCAATAACTTTTCTAATGTTATGTCTATACGAACACCAAATAATTACTTTTCCATCTACCTCTTCAATAGTATCTAATAATTCTTTNAATCTATTTTCAGAAAAATCTATAATGTCTCCTTCATCTGTTGTCATATACCCGCATGAAATTTGATGGAGTCTTTTTAACTGAGCAATTAATGTGGCCGTTGTTAGTTCTCCTTCTTCTAACTGAACNAANGCTANATTTTTCATNTGAACATAAGCTTTAAGTTGTTTTTCAGTCATTGGGACTCTTCTTTTCATGTAAATTTTATCAGGAAGATCTAATGCTTCGTCTTTAGTAATTCTATAAGAAAACTGTCGTATTTTTTCTGTAAGCTCGTCTAATCTTTTATAACCTGTAACTTTATTAAAACTACGGCCTCCAAATGATAACTTTACTTGATCACAATACCTAGCTTTAAAAGAATAAATTGAACTAAACCCTAGTAAGTCTTCATTTAAAAACGCACATTGACCATAAAGATCTTCAGGAGATTTTGTAATAGGAGAACCTGTCAAAATAACTCTATACTTTGCAAGTTGGCCAATTTTAATACATTGTTTTGTTCTTTTTGTAGACATATTTTTTATAATAGTAGACTCATCAATACACATTAAACTTTTTCCTGAGTAAACAAATTTATCAGCAATTTGAGAGCCAAGTTTTGTAATGATACTTTCTACATTCATAATTAAAATTTTTAATTTAGTATTTACAGAGAATAATTTTTCTTTAATTTCGTTTTGTTCTTTTTTTGTTTTAGCTCCTTCCCATACGTGTACATCAAACTCTATGTGTTCTGCTAAATGTTTTCCTAATTCATCTTTCCAATTATATTTTATTCCGTTTGGACAAATAACTAAAAGCTGATCTACTTTTCCGTTATCATATAAAATAGAAATACCATCAATTAAAACTTTAGTTTTACCACAACCCATTTCCATAAATAAAGCATACTCAGGACTACGATTTTCAAATTGAGCCATCATAGCACCTAAACCAATTACTTGGTGTTGCATGGGCTTAGTTTTAAACTTGTATTTTTCTAGTAACATAGTTATAAATTATTCTAAGAAAGAAATTATTATGAATGATACAAAAAGTAAAGTCTATATCGTACAGAATGTCATGAGAAAACAGTACGATGGTACGACAAGGCCTTTAAACTATGTACAAGCAGAAAGATTTGGTGAAATAATTTTTTTATTTGAAGGTCAAAAACAAGTTGTTATGTCTCCACAGCCAACAATAAGAAAATTAAAAACTATGCTAAAAGACGTGAAAGATACGGATTATATTTTACTTGTAGGAGACCCTGCATTAATAGGCTTGACGACAAGTGTCGTTTCCTATATTCTCAATGGTAGATATAATATGTTGAAATATGATAGAATAGAAAAAGATTACTTTCCTATCAGAGTTGACATAAATAACTAAAGAAAGGTAAACGATGACTATAGAAAGTAAGCCGAAAATGGCGTTAGACTTAAAAAGAAGTAAGGCAGATTTTGCAGTAAGTGAAATCGATCCTATTTCAAAAGCATGTCAGGATTATTTAAAATCAGAAACTGAATTAAATGATCTTGAATTATTAATCAAACAAAGAAAAGAAACTTTACGTCAACAAAATGAGCTGATTGTTCAGCTTATGGAAGAACGTGGTGTTCGCTCTATTAAAATGAGGGATGGCCAGTCTGTTGACATAAAACCTTTTTATACTGGAACTATAACTAAAGATAAGCAAGAGGAAGCATTTGAATGGCTTAGAGAAAATGGTTATGACGACATTATAAAAAATCAAGTCATTGTAAAATTTGGTAGAGCAGAAGACGACAAAGCTGATCAAATTTTCTCTGAATTGGCTAAGAAAGGTTTAGACACTGACAGAAATGTTAAGGTCGAGCCTATGACTCTTAAAGGATTCATACGTGAATTAGTTGAGAGTGGTAAAGAAATTCCTATGGAAACTTTTGGAGTCTTTATAGGACATAAAATAACTATTAAGAAAGGTAAATAATGAACAATACAGTAAAAAAAGAAGAAACGAAAAAAGAACAATCGGTAACGACTAAACCAACTGGAAACGCGGTAGCACTAGGAGATCTTTTAAAAAAAGGAGGTCCATCTTTACAAGAGAGGACTACTGAAGATTTTGCTATTCCTTATTTAAATATAATTTCGGACACATCTCCGCAAATTGATAAGGAAGACTCACAATATATTCCTAACGCAGAGGCGGGAATGATATTTAATACAGTAACAGATAAAGCTTATAGCGAAGTTACTGTTCTTCCAGTTTACTACAGAAGAAGATATGTAGAATGGGCTGAAAAAGGTGAAGGCCCAGGAGCACCAGTCAATATTTATACTCCATCAGAGTTTGAACAAATGAAAAGAGACGGCAAAGTTGTTCGAGGTGATGATAATAAAGAGAGAATAGTTGGCGGTGATACATATATAGAAAACACTGCAGAACATTATGTGATTGTATTGGAACCTGATGGTATGTGGACCAAAGCAATTATAAAAATGAAATCAACACAATTAAAAAAGTCTAGACAATGGAATTCAGTTATGTCCAATCAAAGACTTGTTGATGGAAATGAAGTGTATCAACCTAAGGATTTTGCTAGATCATATACTCTTAAAACAGTTAGAGAGAAAAATGAAAAAGGAAAATGGTTTGGTTGGGTCGTAGTTGATGGCCAATGGATTACTGATATCGACAACGCTAATATCCCAAAAATTTATGAGGATGCTATGATGTTTGAAAAACAAATCCATAATGGTGAAGTTGATGCTAAACCTCAGGAGGATACACAATCTTCTTCTGAGAATAACGATAAAGCAGACTTACCATTCTAAATTTATGAAGGACTAGCCGATAATCTCGGCTAGTCTTTTGCTAGGAGGCTATATGGATTTAGAATTAGTAAAAAAGTTTAAGGATATCTTTACGGGTTTAGAAAGAGCTCATGGGGTGTTTGAAAAATCAAACGAACCTCAACAGGGTAAAAAAGTAGAGGCTAGGATGAAGACGGTCCACGAGCCACCGACCTTAGAAAAATTTGAACTACATCTAAAGGGAGAATATCCCGCAATGGGCATCGTTCCAATTAACGATGACAATGAGTGTGTTTTTGGTGCAATAGATATTGATGTTTATCCCTTAGACCACAAAGCTTTATTAAAGAAAATACACAATAAAAAATTTCCTTTGATCATGTGTCTTTCAAAAAGTGGAGGCGCTCATTTATATTTATTTACACAACAAAAAGTTTCAGCAAGAGACATACAATTAAAGCTTAGTGAAATGTCTACTGCCCTAGGTTATCCAAGTGCAGAAGTTTTTCCAAAACAAATAGAGTTATTTACAAAAGAAGGTGAAGAGAAAAGAGATACAGGTAGTTGGATTAATATGCCTTACCATGGTCGAAATAGATATGCCTTAAAAGAAGATGGAAGAGCTGCATCCTTGGAAGAATTTTTTCAGCTCTACGAAAAGTTTGTTGTTTCTGATCTTAAAAAAATCAAGACTGATTTTAAAAATGAAATTATAAAAGATGGGCCACCCTGTCTACAAATCTTAACTGAAGATGGTGTAGGAGAAGGTGGAAGAAATAATGCGTTATTTAATATCGGGGTTTACTATCGAAAGTTCGATCCCGACAATTATAAAAATCTTATTGAGGACTATAATCGTCAGTACATTCAGCCTCCTTTGAAATCTGACGAGGTTTTAGTTGTCATTAAGCAAGTGTCCCAAAGCGACTCAAACGGGGCACCTAGATATTCTTACAGATGCACTCAGCCTCCTATTGAATCTCTCTGTAACAAGAGACTCTGTAAGAAGAGAAAGTACGGGGTGGGCGGAGAAAATGATCGTGAGAATCCAGTGTATTCTGATCTCAAGGTTTATAAGTCTGATCCGCCTCGTTACTTTCTCAATGTAGATGATCGTAGAATTGAAATATCTTCTACAGAGGATTTAATGACACATAAAAAAGTTATTCAAGCTTGTATAGAACAATTAAATAAAGGAATTCCTAACATGGCTATGAATGATTGGAACCAATCTTATACAGAATTGTTAGAAAATATTTCTATTGATTATCCTCCTGAAGAGGTGACAAAGAAAGGTGAGTTTAGAGAACTACTAGAGGAATTTATTTTACATCAAGGAGAAGCTGTAAGTATTGAAGATATATTTTTAGGAAAATCTTTTACTGAAGATGGTTTTACATACTTAGCATTAAAAGATTTAATGGATCATTTAAAAAGAAATGATTTTAAAGAGTCAAGATCATGGGTAACAGTTCGACTCAGAGAAGAATATAAAGCAGAAGATTTAACTAAAAGAATTAAAAAAGTAAAAGTTAGATTATGGAAAATTAAAGAAATTTTATCTGATGATATAGAGTTAGATGTACCTGATATGAAAAGAACTGATGACGATGAAGAGGTTCCGTTTTGAGTTTTCCAAAAGTAGTGATTGGTCCGCCAGGCACAGGTAAAACGACTTTTATTTTAAACAAGATCGAAGAATATATAAACGAGGGAGTGAAAATAGATGATATAGCTTTTTTTTCTTTTTCTAATAAAGCAGTTGATGAAGCCAAGCAACGGGCCGCGCAACGCTTTAAAGTTCCCATAAAACAATTAGAAAGTTTTTCTACTCTACATTCATTTGCAATGCGCCAAATGGGTTTAACTAGAGAATTTATTTTATCAAACAATGATTGGAGGAATATTTCAGATGTATTACGGATTAATATCAATGTTAGTAATGATGACGATAGTTTTTTTACTAGTTACGATGAAAAGTATATTCAGCTTATAGAGAAATCTAAAAGAAGAGGTATAAGTTTAGATAGCGCTTGGTCGATGTTTGCAAATGATATTGTAAAACATAAACTAGAATACATAGATAAAGGCTTAAGAGACTATAAAGAACACGGATATGAAAAATTTACAGATGGTGTAACTGGATACATGGTCAAAGATGTTGGCCCCAAAAAAGATTTTACAGATTTAATAATAGACTATGTTAAGAGTGATAAACAAAAATCTTTTAAAATTGTTTTCTTTGACGAAGCGCAAGACATGTCTACTATTCAATGGAACATGGCAGAAAAGATATGGAAAAAATCTGATACTTCTTATATTGCAATGGACCCTAATCAAGCTATTTACACTTGGGCCGATGCAGATGTCTCTAAGGCTTTACAAATAAAAGAAGAAGCTGAAGAAGTTATTATTTTAGATCAATCAAAAAGAGTTCCTAAAAAAGTTTGGGAAGTTGTTAAACGCGTAGAAAAGCAAATTGTTAATTCAGGAGACATTGTTTGGATGCCCGCTGAAAGAGATGGTCACGTAGAATTTGTCAAAGGAATTTATCATATAAACATGGGTAAAGGATCATGGTTAATTATGGGTAGAACAAGATCTATTAGAGAAAATTTAGAAGAAGTATTGGTTAAAAAAAATGTATTTTTTAAAGTGAAAATGAAAGACAGTAAATACAGGTACTCAGTAAAGTCTCAAGAAAGAAATGCTATTTTAACATGGAAAGATTTAACTATTTATGAAAACTTTGTTTCACTAAAAATGGTAGAAAATATGTACAAAGTTTTAGGAAAAGATTTTGTAACTAGAGGATATAAAAAAATTGTATCAGAACAAAGAAGAGCTTTGCCTGATAAAAAAGTTTCTTTTGATGAACTAAGATCTGATTATGGACTTGTTGCAGAGCGTAATCAGTATTGGGCAGATGTCATGACTACTTTAAATACAGAGACTCGAGCTTATTTAGAGAACTTAGAATCAAAAGGAGAAGATATAGGTAAAGAACCAAGGATAACTTTATCTACTATTCATCAGCAAAAGGGCGGGGAAGCTGACAATGTTATTGTTTCATTAGATATAGGTAAAATGGCTTATGAAGATTATAAGAGAAACCCTGTTAATGAACATAGACTTTTTTATGTGGCCTTTTCAAGAGCTAGAGAAAATCTTTATATAATAACTCCTGATAGCAGAGAGGCGTACAGAGTATGAATTTACAAGAATTAATGGAGCTCGATCTTTTAGATAATGAAATGGTTAAGTGGGATGATCTTGACGATTGTGTTTTAGGTATTGGAAGTAGATGTGGTATGGAAAATGTTCTTATNTATAGTAAGAAAAAAATTGCTTACAAAATAAGGGATAGAGATGGTATGTCTATAGAAGATGTTATTGAGTACATAGATCATAATATAACAGGAGCGTACGTAGGTGAAAGAACTCCCATAATGTTGGAGGACTTGATATGAGTAAACAAATAGGTTTATTCAAACCTAAAACCGAATGGTTACCACCACAAGAATTTAAAGACATAAAAGATGCAAAAAGAATTGCTATTGATTTAGAAACAAAAGATCCTGGTATTACGACCAAGGGTCCTGGTTGGGCCACAAAAGAAGGACACATTATAGGTATAGCCGTAGCCGTTGATGGTTGGCAAGGTTATTATCCTATTAGACATGAGAATAGTTTTAATTTTGATCCTGACGTTACTTTCGATTGGTTAAGAGAAATGCTTTCTACTGATTGTGATAAGATAGCTCACAATGCTTCTTATGATTTTGGTTGGTTAGAAGCTGAAGGAGTACAATGGAACGGAAAAATTATAGATACAATGATAGCCGCTCCTTTAGTAAATGAAAATAGATTTAGTTATTCTTTGAACGCTTTATCAAAAGAATATTTAGTGGATGGAAAGTCTGAGTGGCAATTGTACGAAGCTGCAGCTCAATGGGGAGTAGATGCAAAATCTGAAATGTATAAAATGCCCGCAGCTTTTGTAGGAGAGTATGCAGAGCAAGATGCTTCTCTTTGTTTAAGATTATGGGATAGGCTACAAGAAGAAATTACTAAAAGTGATTTACAAACAGTATTAGATTTAGAGCTAGAGCTATTACCTGTTCTTATTAAAATGAGAATGAAAGGCGTTAGAGTTGATTTGGAGGCTGTTGCTAAAGCTGAGAAAGATCTAATAAAAAGAGAGAATAAAATATTAAAATACATTAATGATGAAACAGGCATGAAATGTGATATTTGGGCCGCTAGATCTATTGCTGAAGTTTTTAAAGGAGCTAAAATAGAATATCCGCAAACCGATAAAGGCAATCCTAGTTTTACTAAAAGTTTTTTAGAAAATCATCCTCATAAATTACCTCAAGCAATTGTTGAAGCTCGAAGCTACAACAAAGCGCGGACCACGTTTACCAACATGATTAACAAGTTTAATCACAATGGTCGTATTCACGCGAACATAAATCAATTAAGAAGCGATAGCGGAGGCACGGTGACAGGTAGATTTAGTTATAACAATCCAAACTTACAACAAATACCCTCTAGAGATAGTGCCGATGCAGAATTAAAAATAGGAAGTTTGATAAGAGGTCTATTTTTACCTGAGGAGGGAGAGCATTGGGGCTCTTTTGATTATTCTCAGCAAGAACCTCGACTTGTGGTACATTACGCTAATAAAGTGGGACTTGACGGAGCAAAAAAACTCCTAGGAGCTTATCAGAGCGACAAAAGCACTGACTTTCATACGATCATGGCCGAGATTGCAAGTATACCTCGTAAGAGCGCTAAAACCATTAATTTGGGACTTTTCTATGGAATGGGTGTTGGAAAGCTCGCAGATCAGCTTGGAATTGCTCCTGATGAAGCAAAAGCATTAATTAGTCAATATAATGAAAGAGTCCCCTTTGTGAGACAGCTTGCTGACAAAGTTTCGGATCATGCTCAGAGAAAAGGTAGGGTAAGAACTATGTTGGGAAGACAATGTCGTTTTGATTTATGGGAACCTAAAAGTTTTGGAGCACATAAAGCTTACCCATATGAAAAAGCTGTAGAAGAATATGGAAGTAACATAGGATTGAAAAGAGCGGGAACTTATAAGTCATTAAATAGATTAATACAAGGGTCAGCCGCTGATCAAATTAAATTAGCAATGGTGGAATTACATAAAGAAGGGATTATACCAATGATTCAAATTCATGATGAATTAGCCATAAGTATTGATGGCTCTAAAGAACAACAAGAAAAGATAATAAATATTATGGAAAGCTGTTTAGAAATGGAGATACCTTCTAAGGTAGATGTAGCTATAGGAAAAACTTGGGGTGAAGCAAAGTGAGAATAGTATATCAAAACGGTAAACTCTTTGTCAGTCATACCAAAGACGAAGTTCAAGATATTCAAGATAATTTAGGTAAACCTTGTGAAATAGATATAGGTATCTTAAAAATTCTACATGAAGATATATCTAAAATTGTTCAAGAGAGATTAAAAGAAATGGACGACTGATGTCTCAAAATAGCACAAGTAAAAAATAATTTTTAGCCTATGTTTTGGGCATGATGAATATAACAAATAGTGCTAAGAACCACTTCCTAAACTTCTTTAGCACCTTTTTTAAAAACAACCCTGATAATGATTTAAAAAATTATTGCAAGGCTGAATATGGTAGTGATTGGCAGTGGGCTTATACTGAATATCTAAACTATAATGAATTTCCTAAATCATTTAAAAGAAGGAATTTATCATGAGAAAACCTATATGGGCGGGACACTTAAGATTTTATAGTTCAAGTCTAAATAAAATTTATTCCAGGTAGCTCAAACGCGTCAATACAATTCAGTTCTAATTCTACGGCTTTACCTTTTGTATAGTCTAGCACATTTTGCTTTACGGCATTGGCATATCGTACGCACTCTTCGTAGCTATCGAATCCTAACGCTCCTGATACTCTAATACAATCATTGGTAGCTACACAAAAAAATCCTACTAAGAAGAATTTAATGATCATTTAAAGCTACTCTCAGTCAGTAACTATAAACTATTTGAGTAAGGTCTGTGTATTTTTCTCTTTTATCTAAGTGAACAAAATTATTTGCAAATCCAATAGTCCAACCAAGACTTAGAGCTGTTTGAAATAATTTAACTAACAATACACCATCAGGTCTTTTCATGTCTATAGCGCAAGTATCTGTGCCATATTTTTCATTATCAATTAAATGTAATGAGTTATTAGAAGCTGGATACCCTCTTGATTGTAGCCACTCATTGTGTTCTGCTGTTCTACATGCTGAGGTTACTACAATTGGATGACCGTAAGCTTCTCTTAGCTCATCTAAATCGTTAGCAAAACCTTCTTCTAATTGAACTATTCCTGTTGTAGGACAGGCTAATTCAGATTCCTGGAAATATTTCATGTTCGTCCCTTTCATCTTTTTTCTTAAAAAAGCTTATAATAAAAAGTTTTATTCTTCTAATCATTTATTTAAACAAATAACCTAAACCGTTATAATCATTACCAAATGGAACGGAAAAATTAAGACTAGGATCAATTCGTCCATCTCTATAAGTGCCTCTTGCGTCTACATTGATAGGCCTACTTCCAAACCCCAACATTTGTAAAGGATCTATTTGTGTCGCAATACCAAGACTAGGATCAATTCGTCCATCACTTGTCCTATTAGCTCCACCGCTTAAAGCAAATCCCTTGTTGATTCCTGTAAAATCCATAGGATAAAACTTACTTGCCATTATTCTTCCATCTCCCTCACTTGAGAAACCTCCTGATAGTCCTATATTATTTGGTAAAAATGTATTACCTCCTACATCATAACTTCCTGTAAAAGGATCAACAGTTCCTCCTAAATTAATCCTGTCATTTAATACACCTCCTTGATTGTTATAGTCGAGTCCTCCACTATTAACACCAAAGCTACCTACACTCGTATTCAACCTACCATCATAAAGACTAGGAAGGTTATATAATTCAGCCGTAGCATTTTGTAATGCATCTTGAAAAGAATAAGGTGAATAGTTATTTTGATTTTCCCTGGCTATTTGAGCTAAGACACTGTCCATTCCTCCTTCATTAGTCACGGAACTCTGATTTCCTACATCGTATGACTGTGTGCTACTAGGAGGTACATTGGAAGCTAAACTAGGTATTCCACCTCCTGTTCCTGATAAAGCTCCATCATAGTTTTGACTAGCTGCATATACAGGATCTTCGAAAACATCTCGTTGAAATTGAGGGTCTAAAGAAGCTAAAGCTAACTGATTAACTTTTGCTTGATCATCGGGAAAATAATTTTTAAAATATCTTTGAGCCGAAGTATAATCACCGCTTCCTCCTGCTATTCTGTTCATGATTCCTCTAGCTATTGAAGTAAACCCAGGTAATCCCACAACAGCATCCGCAGCATAACCAGCTATCTTGTTACGAGTATTGGGAATTGCTTCTCCAACACCACTTAAAAAAGGTACATTTTCTAAAGGGTTCCCAAATAATTGACTATCTCCTATACCTACTTGACTATATGTATCAAGTAAAGGGTTGCCTTGTTCATCTTTAGGTACTTCATAATTCATCATTCTTTGAATCAAATCTTGATCTAAAGGATTAGAGGCTATTCCTTTATTTAAAATTTTTTTATAGAAAGCTCTTGCTGCTAAATCAGGCCTATTAAATTTTCTAATTTCTTTTATATCATTGTAATCAATTCCTGCTTTATTTAAAACACTCACATAATCTTGTTCATTTCCAAAAAAATCTTTTGTACGACCTTGTTGTTGAAGTGCTTTACTTTTAGCCGCAGCTAAAGACATTTCCTTTTTAGGAGGATCTTTTTTATTTTTATTTTTTATTTTTATTTTCATTAGCTTTAGGCTGTTTATTGACCACGCCTTTTCCACCTCTATACTTATCTGCAAAAGATTGTTTTTTAGATTTTTTTTTAGCCATTATGATACTACCTGTGGTTTTTTAAAATTTTTAAGAGAAGCCAGGCCTCCATCTTTGGCCTGAAATAAAGGCATACCCACAGCATCTAGACTAGCTAATGTGTTTGGATTTATAGACTCTTGAGAAGAGCTTTTTCCTAAGGAAGGAAGATTTAAACCTGACATTGATGGTGGACCTGAATTCATAGCAGTCTCTGTAGTAGGTTCTGAGTCTAAAGTTTTTATACCTAATTGTTCTAGGAGACCTGGAGGAGATTGATTAAATTTTGCCTGTAAGTCTAATATAGCTGGATTGTCATTTTCCTCAGATGTAAGGTCTGAATCTTCTACTTCTTTATACCATTTCATTTCTTTTAAAGATTTATCTGAATCAGGAAAAATATCTTCTACAATAGCTTCATCAACAAATCTTTTTGCTAAAATAGGGTCAACAAACTGATTAGCTACTAAATTGTTCAGCACTTGTACCATAGAACGAGCATATGCACTTGTTCCTGATTTCGTTAATTCTAAATTTAATAAATTATCTACAAAGTTTTTATTAGAAAAAAGTTTTGCAATCACTGCAGGTCCTCCAAGTATAGCTAGACCAGCTCCAACCGCTGTCGGACTTCCTCCTCCAAGAGTTAACACAGTTCCAGCGGCAGCAAATTGTGATGAAATAAATGCAAGAGATCCTTTTTGTTTTTCTATGCCTTTAGATTGAGCTAAAACCATGGAATTTAAATATTTTTCCATATTTTTAAGTGAGCTTTGGTTTCCATAAAATATTTCTTTTAAAACTCTTTCACCAGGTCCTTTTCTTCCACTAGTAAAGTCAAGCACTTTTTTAGCATCAATTATTCCTTCGTTAGTAGCGTCTTTTAGAACATTACTAAAAAACTGACCCTGCATTTTTTGTCTAATAACATCAGCTGCTTCTTGTGTTATAATTTTATTTTTTACACCATTGTTTATTAATTTAAAAAATTCTCTTGCTCTTCCAGGTTTGTCTCCCGCGCCTGTAATTGTTTTATAAATATTGTCAATAGCATCTAAAGATTGTTTAGAGGTTTGTCCTGCTGTTTCGTCTAATAATAATTGAGATACAAATTTAGTATTAAAAGTTTCTTTACCTTGTTTATAAACTTGATTGGCTGTCTTGTATGAAGATAATATTTCTTCGGCTTCTTTTTTTCCAAGTTTACCTTCTTTTACAGCTTTTTTAAGGGAGTCGTCCATTAACTTAGACATGTAAGAAGCCATATCACCTGCTATTTTATTTAAGTATTTTGGAGGAGTTGTTCCTGATGTAGTATAGTAACCTGTTTTTGATAACAAATTAGATCTTATGTTTTTACCAGTTAAAAAGTCAACACCACCTTTTCCTTCGTTAGCAAAATTTGCAATGTACTTTCTTAAAGATTGAACGGCAGGATCACTCATATCACCACCCTGAATTTTAATTTGTCTATCAAAAGATGATAACAGTTTTTGCATATCTATAATTTTAGTGTTTCTTAAATATTTTTTTGCAGTTTGATTAACATTTTTATAAGCAGCATTCACTGCTGTGTCATAAAAATCTCTTCCTTTTAATAAGAAATTTTTCATCAAATCATCTACATTTTCAAGAGAAGCTTTGTTAACAAAATTTTTAACAAAAGCTTTTTCTGCTGTTCCAGGATAATAAAGGTCAGTCAAAAATTTCCCTAATTGTTCCTGAGAAACATTAACAGCTTTTTCTCCTGTTTCTCTAAGTGCTCCACCTCCTAAAAAAGAGACTTCAGCTAATTGTTCTATCATGTCAACGGTAGGGGATTTAGATATTCTAGCTGGAGTCAAAGTTGCTCCACCTTCAGTTAAAATCCTTTGAGAAGATTTAGCTCCTGCTTCTAAAGCTTTGCCATCTTTTCCTCTAAGTAATTTTCTTAGAAATGGAAAATATTTATGCAGTAATTGAAAAGCTCCTTCACCTGCCGCTTCGCGCGCTCCGTAGCCCAGTGCTTCTAAGTAACTATCACTGAAGGGCGCAGACCCACCTGCTCCTCCAAAAAAAGCCGCTAAAGTTTTTGCATATCTTGGGTACTTAGAAATAAAAGCTCCTACCCTTGCAGGGAGAGTAGCTACTCCCGCAGGACCTCCGATAAGAGTTGGCGCAATAATTCCACCACTAATTGCACCTGCTTCTTCTAAAACATCTTTATCAGTTATAAATTCTTTTGTTCTATCTATAGAATAATATATTTTAGCAAAGTCCTCATCAGTGGAAGCTGCTTTATCTCCTAAAAACATACCCATTATATTTTTGAACTCATCAAATTCTTCTCGTGGAACAGGGACAAGAGGACTAGGAAAATTACCATTATCTCTCTCTGTATTTACAGCCGAGGCTATGTCTTCAGGTAATAAACCGAATCTCTCAAGATTTAACAATTGTTTTTGTTGTTTGGTAACTTGACCACTTTCTATCATTTGATCAAAAGTAATGAACTCCATATTAACTCTCTCCGTTTAAGTTTTTTAGATAATTTTTAAAAACATCTTCATTTGCAAGTGATTCAAGTATTTTTTGATCAAACTGTATCCCAGGAATAATGTCTTCTACTCTATCTGCTCCAAATGTGTTACCAGCTATTCCCTTATAAGTAGATTCAGTGGCTCGATATGTTTCTAATGACTGATTAAAGATACTTCTAGCAGTAGATAAGAATTCGTTTCTCTGATCAACCGATAATCTTTCACCTGTTTTTGCTTTATTTAACATCTTATTTAATTTAAGCATAAAAGGAGCTGCATCTTCAGCTAATTGAAATTCACCTTCTTTAACAACAGAGTTAGGATCGACCATTCTCATAAAATCAAAAATGAAAGCAACATCACCTGCTGCGGAATCTTCTTTAGCGGAAGCTATGAGATTAGTTAATGATGTGTATCTTTGATCAGTGTTTTTATAGACCTTTAATGATACAAATTCTTTTCTAGCGGTAGTCTCTGCGCCAATTTTTTGAAAGTCCATCTCCTTTGCTTCTGCCATTAGTTTATTAATTGATTCTTGTTTTTCTAGTAATTCTAAGGTTTGCATTGCATCATAATTTTCTAATTCTATTTGTTTCATATCATTTTCAATAACTTGACCAGCGTTCTGACCTATTAATGACGCGATGTCTGCATTTAATTTTTCTAATCCTAAATCTTTTTCTGTTTTTATATATTCATTTTCAATACCTAATTTAACGTTCTCCAATCTTGTGTTGATATTATTTAATAATTGACCTTGAAGTTCTGCATTTTGTTTATCGTCAGCATAAGAATTTGTAATTGTTTGAAAGTCATTATCTAACTGCTTTTTGTTATTATCGTATTGTATTCCATAATACTGTTCTAATTTTGTTTCAATATCTAATTGTAGTGTTGTTCCTAAATATTTTTCTTCAGTCTTCATTTTTTCCAAAGTTGCAATATCTGTATCTAATTGAACTTGTAATGATTCATCTAAAACACCTAATTTTGATTCTTTTTCTAAATTATCTAAATTTTTAGAAGTTATGTCCAAAGCTGCTAGTGCGACTTGCTGAGGGTCTTTAAATGCATTTTTAAAAATATCGTCAGCAAAAGCAGTCACAAAAGACGTTTCTTTATTTTCTTGATTTTGTTTATCTGCTAAAGCCATTTTTAATGCATTGTCTTTTACTTGTTGAGTTGTTTTTCCAATATTAGTTCCAAATGCAGATAAACCTTGGGCACCGCCCGCTAATAATTCAGAAGTCGATATATTAGGATCTAGGGCCGCAGAACCTATTTGCAGTAAGTACGGAGCCGCAGATAACTTAGCTTGATTTCTAAAATCATCTTTATTTAAAAGCATTCTCTCATACTCTTTTCTTTTTGCTGCTATATCTACTGGTTCAGCATCAAGGCCAAAAAAATCTGTTCCTAAAGTCTTAACAGCCGCTAGTTTAGCAGGATCAAAACCTGCACCTTCTAATGACGCAAAAAGTCCAGTGTTAGCTCTCACAATACCATCACTCATCGGTTGATTTAATTGATCAGAAGCTGTTGGCATCATAGGAGCTTGTTGCTGCATCATTTGCTGACCTTCGGGAACAGAACCAACTCCAGTTTGCTCTTGCTCTTTTAATTCAAAAACAGGTTGAACTAAAGCTAGAACAGATAAAGGTGTTTCTTGAGCATCTTTTTCTCCTACAGTCATAGCTAATTCTTGCACTCTTCCCTCAAGAGGAATTTCATCTCCACGAACTTGATTCATAAGTTCGACATATTGTTGAGGTGAAACTTTAGCAATTCCTTCCCCTTCACTTACAGCTACAGGAGCTTCTTCTCTATCTAATCCATCAGCAATACCCACAGCATCAGAAGTCATTTCTCCTTCCATAGGTGAGCCTTCAGCTCTGCCCATAGGCGACTCACCTTCTCTTAAAAGACTATTTATCTTACTCATAAAAGGACTTGTAGATGACTCACCTTCTCTTATAGTAGATTTAGGATCAACCATTCTCATGAAAGGGTTCATTTCACCTTCTCTTAAAAGACTATTTATCTTACTCATAAAAGGACTTGTAGATGACTCACCTTCTCTTATAGTAGATTTAGGATCGACTGGCTTATTAAATAATAATTTTCCTTGTACTCTTTTTAAATATTCTTCTTGAGAACTCATAGGTAAACTCTCATATTCTTCTAAATTAAAACCATAAGGTTTAGTAATCATGTCAAAGATCATATTTAATTTTTCTGCTCCACCTTCTTCTTGACCCATTCTAATAAAATCATCGAGGTTAATTTGAAAATCTTTTTCAGGCATCTCTTTGTTCATAGTACTGAAACTAATAGCACCTAAATCTTCTAGAATTCTAAACTTACTTGGATTAAAACCAGGAGGGAACATGCTACCTGTTGGTGTTTCCACTCTACTTGTTTCTCCCATAGGTGAACTTCCTGTTTCTCTTCTAACCATCCTAGGTTGAAACATTGATCTAGATAATACTGAACTCATTAAAAT
>JGI24004J15324_10000507_pt1 | contig 15843 bp, 8 predicted proteins | sample LinPmetageLP32_FD_15324 | JGI IMG/M metagenome (IMG submission 15324)
CAAGTACCTGCTGGAAACATTACTAAAGGAAGTCTTTCCGCTCCAGTAACTTCTCCCATGGCACCACTAATGGACTTAATAGGGTAACAAAAATGGCTTTAGGTATAGATCAAGAAATTGAAAGTCGCAAAGATGCGTACCGTGGAAACCCTCAACAGTTGCAAAAACGGTATTCGCAAAACAAACAACTTGTGGACTTGCTAGCTTTACAACAAATGAAGTCTGACCAAGAAGCCGTTAAACGCAATCAAGCACTAAAAGCAAACCAAAATGCAGGAACAGTAGCAGAAAGATTAGAAGCAGAAGTACTTGATGGGTACAAACAAAAACAAGCTGCAAAAATTGCAGACACTCGCGGTGTATTGCAAAACAAACAAAACACGCAAAACAAAAACATGCAGCGTATGGCTGCAGCGGCAGGTAAAACCAGACCTACAGGGCTTGCAGCGTTAACTGGAGCACAAGGACAGGCGGGGATAGGTGGTATGCGTAAACCCCCTGTACGGTCCGCTCAGGGCATACCGGCACAGGTTCCTAGCACTGCACGTATGGCTCAGGGTGGTATTATTGGGTTTGCAGGGGGTAGAGGTGTAGAGGGAACAGGAGATTATCCAGAATTAGGGGGTACGGAACTTACTACTGAAAGGCTTATGGCCCTAAAAGAGGCATATCCAAGAGACTATTTACGTTACGCTGAAATTATTAAAGACAATCCTGATGGCATTCCGTTTTATACATTACCCCCATTAGTACAAAACAAAATAAGTGAATTATTTAACATAAGAAGAGAATTTTCACGCGCAGACTTGCGAAGGTTAGAATCGGGAGCCGATCCAAGCGGTATGGATACAGAAGAAGGGTCTGGTTTTGAGTTAGACCCTATAGAAGCAACAGAACGTGCCACTGACCCTGAACCTGAAACTGCAGAACAGCCTGAATCTGAAACTGCAGAATCGTCTACGGGTGATGTTACATTTGAACCTGTAGAAAGAAAACCTAGTGCCTTAGAAGGCATAGATACAGAGGTTGAGGCAGTGGTGCCTCAACAAGTTGATACTTCACAACAAGACGAGGCAAGAGAGGCTGTGGTAGACCAAGCAGCCAAAACAGTCGGAAAATTAGACCCAATATTATTAGACGACCCTGACGCAACACAAGTTGCAAGTTTAGAACCTGTTAGTCCTAATGAGTATTTAGACGAAACAAACCAAAAATTATTTGAAGGATTAACTACACAACAAGTTAAAATGATTAACAAACACCAAGACCCGTTAGCTATGGGACTTGATGCTCGTGATGAGTCAGATGATTATTTACTACGTGAACTTAAAAGAGACACACGTAAACGCCAAATTGATCGTTCGTCTGCTTTAGAAGATGAAGCACGAGGTGAGGACAGGATAAATAACGCAATTCGTACTTAAGTTGGCGCGCGTAGGGGTGCTGGTGGCTTAGGAGATGCTTATTTAGAAGGACAAAAACTTACACGTGACCGGCGTTCTGCATCAGAAAAAATTCGTAGGGGCATTGAAGACGCGGCAATCTTAACTGATACTAATATTGGTTTGGACGGCCAACGTATGCAAACAGAAATTGGTCAGCAAGCTTCAGATTTGTTGGGTCAAGGTATTGCAGGAATACAAGCAAGACTAGACACAGCTGCTGCAATGTCTAGAGATAAACGTGAAGGCAAGCAATCTGCATTTAATATAGATTCACGCAATCAAACACTAATTGATATTAGAAACAGCGAGTCGGAAGACAATACGCAACAACAAAATGCGGCTATTGAACAAGCAGGCTTAGACAGAGAAGCAGCAGCAAGAAGATCAGTTTTAGAGGCATTAAATAGAAGAGATGTGCAAGAACAAGCCAGACTCATACAACAAAGTGCAAATGCCCAACAAACATTGTTAGAAAATGTCAAAAGAAAAATAGAAGTTGCAAAAGGCACTGATGAACATGACCGATTTGTAATGGAGCTTGACTCAAGAAATATGCTAGAAATGGAAGCCCTTGTTTCGGGAGCAACCGAACGACTAACAACAGATCGTAACGCGCTCATACAAGGTAATGCAATATACCAAGCATTGGTACAGGAAGCAGGACTAGCAGAGGGAGATGACATTGATGGTGCAAAAGCTAAATTGGAACAATACGAATCTATTATGGATGCAATACTTGCAGATCAATTTGCAGACCAGTACGCAAGATTAGGCGCTATGCAAAACCGATTAGATCAATTACGCGCACAAGCAGGAATGCCTACTATATTAGACCCTGCTGATCCTTCCATAGAAGTAACTCCACAATAGTAAGGTAGACTTTATGGTTGCGTACAATTTAAAAACTAAGTCTGGAATAAATGCGGTAGTAGATGCTCCTGTAGGAGCTACTAAAAAAGAAGTTATAGATATCTATAACAAGACGTTACAAAGAAAATTAGACGCGCCTCGTTTACAACAAGAAGCTACAACGCAACGTGCGCGTGATGCTAGAAGTCGTATGTTAATGGAACGAAAACGTGCGTACGACCCTACTATCACTGATTACCTAGCTGAAATACCTAAAGGCGTTGTAGGTGGTGCTGCAAATTTAATAGAGTCTGGTGCGTTAGGCATCGCCGCGCTGCTACCCGAAGAGGCAGAGAATGTTGTACGCGACGGCATAAAATCTGTAGGTGGAGCTGTACAAGATTATGTAAAACCTACAGTAAACACTGAGGACAGTGTACCGCGTAAATTTAGCGAGGCTGTAGGCTCGTTTGCGGGACTTGCAGGCGTCTTTGCTGCTAATCCCATTGCAGGCATTACGACTGCTGTTGGCGCAGGCGTTGGTGAGGCTAGTGAACGTGCAAGAGCCGCAGATGCCACACAAGAAGAACGTAACCTTGCAGCAACACTTGGTATACTTCCGGGCGCACTTGAGTTAATCCCTATAAGTCGTTTTGTTAAAGGTGTTAAATTACTAAGAAAAGGGGAAGCTGCTACAGATGTAGATTCTGTTACAGCCGTAGGGCCAAACACTGTTGTAACACAAAACCGACTTATCGCTAACCGTGTTGCACGTGCAGCCCGTGAAGGCGGTATTGAAGGAGCGCAAGAAACAGCATCTAGTATAGCTCAAAACATGATTGAGCAGGGGTATAACCCCGATAAAGGTACGTTTGAAGGTAGCGGTGAAGCTGCTGGCTATGGTTTTGGTGTAGGTGCGTTTGCACAAACCTTGCTCGATCTTGCCGCACCCAAAATACGCGGTAGTGCAGACGTAGATGGCGAAGAAGGACAGGCTGCAGCAAGAGCCGCAATCGGTAAATCATTAGATGAAACAGGAGCAGTTGACTTCAACATATTACGCACGTTGGACGCACCTGCTCTTACTATTGAAAAAATAATAAACGAAGAAAAAACTAAACGTAATATTGTCGATCAAGACCCCGACGTGTTACAAGAATTACTTACAAAGCCACGTGTTGTACAAGACAAGACACGTTTTGATCAAGCTGTGGCTAAAGGAAAATACCAAGGTAATTTACGCGATAACTACGAACGCTATAGAGCAACAAATCCCTTAACCGCTATGTCTTTTAAAGAATACGTAGAAAGTGGTATGGGTACATCTTCATTAGAAGATATGGAATTAGCAGATAGAACTTCTGCAGATATAAAATCAAAACTTGATCGCGTTGCTACTGATCGTGCTACTGAGTTGTTAAGTGATCTAGGTATGCAACAACAAACAAGTGCTCGTATAGATCGTCAGCTTAAAGCCATTGATCCCGAACGTGACGGCAGATTTGACCGTGCTGTTGCAACAGCAGGTAGTGATGTAGCCCGAGGATTGGCAAGCCTTCGTCCTGAAGCACAAATGGATTTAGCTACCGATCCTAAACGTACAGCCGAAGAACGCGCACAATCAGAGTTATTCCCTGAACAGGTACGTGAAGGCGCGTTAGGACAGGCGCAGTTAGAAAATCTTGAACGTCGTAAAGAAGGTCCAATTAGCGAACAGCCAAAGGCTACAGATGAGTTAGACCCGTACCGTAGTGACCTGCTATCGTTCTTGCCTGATGGATTAGAAGGCGCTCGCAGACGCAAGGCTGATCAACAAGAAACTGATTTGGCTGAACGGTCAGATGCACAAACGGCTCTAAAACAAATCTCTGCACAGGAAACAGCTGACGCCAAACAAGTTACAGATAGGCTTGCAGAAACAGATGCTACACGCACTAAAGTATTGCAAGATACAATAGCTAATGCAGGAGAGCTTCGTAGGCCCGAAGCTTTGCGAAAAGCGTATGAAGACGCGCTAACAGCGGCAGGTATAACTAACGCCAAGGCCACACCACAGGAGGTGACTAGCCTAAAACGTGCGTCTGATGCAATACGGGCTAAGTCCCCTGTTCCTAATGTAGATAATATCATTGTACCTCCTGCGTTNGAGCCAGTAACAGACCCTAGACAANCAGACATGGAAGCACAAGTTGCTCCTAAACCTGTAACGCCAACGCAAGCCTCGTTTGCTGGCATGGGGCGTAGTGCTAAACTTGGCACCCCTCCCATGCGTCCGGGCCAAGACACGTTTGCTACTGCAGAACCTACTGTAGAACCCCGCATTATAAATGAAAAATTTTTAGACAATTTAAAAATAAGACCGCAAGCTGCAGTACGTAAACGCACTATGGGCAAAGACTTTAATGATCCTGTGGTACGGGCAGATATTGCTAGTTATGCGGGTTTAAAAAGCACATCGTTAGAGGCTAAAAACCAAATAAATCGGTTACTTGATGACACCGATATTAAACAAACTAGTATATTTGACAAAGAAGAACCTACAAAAAAGGGAGCAAAACCCGATGCAGACCCAGATAAATCTAAATCACCTGACGCGGAAGGAAGTGGAGATGGCGATGCAGGTGCTGATGGAAAGCGTAGAAGTGAAGGGCAAGCCAAAGCCGATAGAGGTNCCGAAAGAACTNAAACATCTGACGGGGAGNGAGTGGGACCTGCTNGCAAAGGGGCTAGCGAGCCTCGTGACGGAGATGCAGACAGCGACTCTGCACTAGCTAAAGCAAACGCAAAGTTAAAAAAAGCGCAACAAGCTAAAGCCAAACGTGAGGCTGCTGCTCGCGCAGCCGAAATTGCTAGGAAACGTCAAAAAGAACAAGATGAAAAACTTGAAAACCTACGTAGAGAAGCTTCCAAACAAAGAAAAAAAGATAGGGATGCCGAAAAGCAAGCCGCTGCCCAAGCTAAATTCAAAGCAGATATAGCTAATGCAAAGAAAAAATTTGATAAAGAACAAGCCGATGCTAAAGCTGCTATGGAAGCAAAAGGTGTATCCACGCTTGCTGATAAACCAAAACCTGCAGGAGAAACAGGAGCCAGAACTACAGGATTCGGTGGTGGTGCAACTGACCCTGAGCGTAGAATAAGTCGGCGTAATCTTAAAGAATTTACACCAAACTCACGCCCTGCCCCAACCGAACCTTCTGCTAAAAAAATAACTACGTTATGGAACGAAAGTGCTTCCGACGCAAAGCAAGAGGACTATAAAAACGATGATGCTGTTCGCAACAGCACAAACCCGTTTAACGACGAAGATAACAACACAATATATGAATTACTCACTAAAAAATTAACCGGAAATGAGACAAACAGGGGTGGTAATGATTCACTTGTAAACGTAGTTGCATACCTGAGCCGTTATCCTAACCCTATGGACGGTATAAAACTAGCCGCGTACGACCTTGTTAACAACACAGAAGCTATGAACGTAAATGTGCAGAACGCATCTGTTGCCTACATACGAACTGCCGAAATGTACAAAGACATGGGCGGTGTACCTAGTAAGAAAGGTAAAGATTCTAAAGGAAGAGAAATTACATCTCCTGCAGAACGTCTTCAAATATGGGTTAATACAAACCTTAGTAGGGACGGACGAGAGCGATTTAATAAAGAGGTAACAAGAGCCACAACTGCTAAACTTAGTCAACGAGATTCGTACGTAGGCATTAGCAATATCCGTGAACATATAGATGAAAATGTAAGACAAGCTAAAGTGTTACAGGTACTACAGGCGGTATCACAACGAGATAAATTTAAACCTGCAGATTTAGTAGCTGAAAACATTGTAACTAAAAAAGAATTAAACGCGTTACTTAAAAACAAATCTCTTGAACAAATAGCTGGTGGTAGTTGGGTCTACAATCCTCCTAGTCTGGCGTTTAAAGGCCAAGAGTTTGGAAAAAATGAAGCCGAGATTAATGAAGACCGGCGAACTACAGAGGAATATCTAAAAGATTTAGGTGTAACGCTTAGTAGTCCGTTAAACCTTTCGCTAGAAGCCGCGTATGTTGTAAGCACAGCGTCTGTACATCCATCTGTTACTAACGCGCTTAAAAATAATAATCTTCAGGACGCACTGCTATTCGTAAGCCAGACATCTTCAAACAAACAAGTACGTCAACTTGCTGAAAAATTTGCAAAGGTCACTGGCACTACAAAAGTTGTTATTAAAAAGAATCTCAAACTAAACGGCAGACCCGTAGCTGGCCTGTTTGAACCACGCACTAATACTATCACGCTAGACGCAGACGCTGGTATCAACTTACATACGCTGATGCACGAGATGTCTCACGCAGCGGGTAGCGCAGCAATAGCCGACAAAAGCTCACAACTAGCAATCAAATTAAACGAGTTGTTTAAACGTGTTAGAGGGTCGTTGAGCCGAGAATCAGGCACAGCAAACTTACAAGAGTTTTTCGCTGAAGCTATGGCAAACTCAGAGTTTCGCAGTGAATTGTCAGCAATTAACATGAAGGGCGAACCTGTTACTGCGTTACAGCGGTTCTTCAACATAATGCAAAACTTTTTACGTAAGTTTACGGGCGCACCATCGGTAAACTTAACGGCCTTACAACAAGTAGACAGTCTTACTGACGCGTTGTTAGCCCCTGCCCCAGATAGCCGTAATTCTGCAGCCTACCCAATGGCTATGATGGATACTACGCGTAAGGGCGTACAGAATTTCATGTCAGGATTTATTGATGGTACGCAAAAAGTCGTTAGTAAGACTAGCCAAGAAACAATAAAAAACAATACTAAGGATTTCTTCACACAGACCATAGATAAGAAGGGTAAAGATTTATTAATGATGCTTTCTGGCTCACAAGCTATGGGCGACATAGCTAGTGCAGTGGGTTTAGGTAACTTAGGATACGACTTAGATAGGATTATGGCGCAACAACGCGGTTCTATCATGAACGCTGAAGCCAAAGTAAAAGATCAAATTGAAGATATTTTAACAGTCTTAAATACAGGCAACAATGCAGAGGCAATAAGAAAACGTATCGAAGCATTAAACACGGTTATATACGATAACAACTTTGGTGCTACGATCTTCCAAGTAGACCCCAACGAAGCCCGTAGCGAGTATTTAACTAAAAAAGGTGAGTCAAAAATAGATAATGAAGGCAACAAGTTAGCAGATATTTGGGACGCCCAACGTAAACATTGGAATGATATGGGGCCAGAAGGGCNAAAAGCCTTTAACGATATGCGTAAAGTGTACGACGAACAATATGCGTCTATGAAAGAAGTTTTGTTTAAACAAGTAGACGATAGCTTGGGTGATGGGGAGACAGCCAAAGCATTAAAAAATACTATTACTAAACAGTTGTTCGATAAATCAAAGTTAAAGGTGTACTTCCCGTTGTTACGCGAAGGCGACTTTGTGCTACGTTATGATGTTAAAAACATTGACCCCAAAAAACGTATAGCCAACGTACTGCAAACTTTTGAGACTGCATCCGAACGCGATGATGCCAAAGCAGTTATCGAAGCAAGTTCTGATTATGAAAACGTAACTACGTCTGACGGAGAATTAACACTGTCCCAGATGCAATCTGTGCCAGCCGTGTTTGTTCAAGATACGCTATCCGTACTTAAAAAAGCTAAAGTAGACGCAAGTGTGCAAAAAGACATATTGCAGTTGTTTATAAAGACGTTGCCTGAGACATCTTTTGCGAAAGCATTACAGGGACGTAAAGGTACTCCCGGATATATGCAAGATAGCGTCCTTGCTCTAAAGACAAAAGCATATAACATTGCTAGCCAAGCACAGAAAATTAAATACGGTGCAGAAATACGGGCATTAGAACTTAAAATAGAAAATGCCAAACCACCTACAGACCCGCCTGCGAAGGGTAAGACAATATCTGGTAAGGTGTTACGAGGGTTGGAAAATAGAACGCTCGCTGACTTTGATGCGGTTAAGGCAGAGCTATACAAACGGTCAAGATTTGCACGGGAAGGTGCTACAAACCCTACTATTGAGGCCGTAGGACGTAGGTTAAACCAAGCTGCGTTTATCTATACAATCGGGTTTAACGCCTCGTCTGCAATGGTAAACCTGTCGCAAATCCCACTGTTTGTTGCACCGTATCTAGGTGGTCAGTACGGGTACAAGAAAACACACGCTGCAATTAAAAGTGCGTACGGCAATGTAATCAAAAGTAAAACACGTAACGGTGCGTTTAATTCACTCTACGAGTATTACAAACGTGACGATAATGGTGCGTTGCAACTACGAGACCGCTCCGAATTAAACCTACCTGATGGTGCCGAAGGCGATGCTAAGTACTTAGAATTAGGTCGTATGACCGCGTTGGTTGAAGAGGCCAGAGGTCGGGGGTTGTTGCAAAGTAGTGCTCTTGCCGAATCTATGGGGCTTACAGAATATTCACGCATTGCAAAGGGTGGTACGGTAGGCCGTGCTTTAGACAATACTGCAGTGTTATCAGCTATACTATTTAACCATGGGGAACAGATGAACAGGCAGGTCACGTTGATGGCCTCATTCAATTTGGCGTTAGACACAGCGACAAAAGGCAAACCCGAAACGGCTACAGCCGACCAGATAGACACTGCCGTGCAGGACGCGATATACAACACGCAACAGACAAACGGTGGTACATTCTTAGAAAGTGCTCCACGTATTACCCAAGAAGGTATCGGGCGTGTTGCGGGTATGTACAAAAGCTACGGTATGCAGATGTACTACACCATGATGAAAACAGCCAAGATAGCGTTTGATGGTGACAAAGGTGATTTGTTTGGTCCTAAAGGTTCATTAGAACGACGCACTGCATGGAAACAACTTATAGGGTTACATGGCACAGCAATGTTGTTTGCAGGTGTTCAAGGTTTACCTCTGTACGGTGCGGTTCGTCTGATTACTAACCTGTTCTTCTTAGATGATGAAGAAGATGATTTCGACACAATAGTCCGCAAACACATCGGTGAGGGGTGGTATAAGGGTGGCATAACAGCGGCTACGGGGCTAGATGTATCTACCCGAGTTGCACTTACGGGGCTGTTGCTACAGCAAAACCGTTACAACAACGACCCATCTATAGAAGAACAACTTGGGTTTTATTTTGGTGGTCCTGCCTTGAGCGTAGCTAAACGCTTGGATAGGGGTAAAGATGATATAATTAACGGTGAGTTTGAGCGCGGTATAGAAAACTTATTACCTGCAGGTATTTCTAACGCTTACAAAAACACTTTTGGACGGTATCAACAGGAGGGTGGCGTGTTCACCAGACGTCAAGACCCAATATATGATGACATATCTGCAGGAGAGCAATTCTTTTGGGCGCTTGGTATATCCCCCGCCGAGTATACACTACGCCAAGACAAGGCCATGATTGGTAAAAGAGTTGATACGGCAGTTAATAAAAAACGATCTGAATTATTAAAGAAATATTACGTTGCCTCGCGCATGTACGACACCGGTGAGATGTTACGTATATCTACCAAAATGATGGAGTTTAGTTTGCGCCACCCTGATGCAGCGATTGGTCGTGACACTATCGAACGTTCCATGAAAACCCACGCTACTTCGTCTGAAACAATGTACAATGGCGTGTCATTCAGTTCTTTGTATGGCGACACTATCCGCATGATGTTGGGCGAGTTTGAACAATAAAAAACCCCCGCCGTGAAGCGGGGGAGTCAACATCAAGGGAGAAAGATAAGTACGTCGCATACTCATCACACCATCTCTATATCACATTGTCCTCCAAATGCGAACCCCAAACATTTTATTTTCTATCCGTGTCCGCATTGCTACACGCCATAGCTTTAAGTCTGCAATCTTTCTCATCTGGTGGTTTGCACGTAACGTGTTAACACATGGTACAAACACTGACGCACCAACGTACATACGTTCCCAATCCACGATAATTTTAACCCCGTCAGGGTTTAAGTCATCAATCTTCTGTGTCTTGCGATACACCGCCCCACCCGCTTAATTGCACAGCAATAACTCTTATTGGGGGTAGGTTAAAATTTGTACCCCTAGTCAGCCGCATCTGTATCTTTCTAGCACCCATCTGTTTTACCATCTCCTCGACGGTAGTATTGTAATTTATATGGCGGTCGTTGAGATGTTTCTTAAATGCTTTGGGCACTATGTAAAGCATATCAGTGTCCGTCTCAAACCTAGCTACAAACATGTTTCGTGGGTTTTGTTCTGGTATGATTATGGGGGTAGGCCCGTTTACATTCTCCCCGCGTTTATCCTGAGTGCTTTTAATCTTAAGTATGTTTGTCCAATTCTCTGTGGCAAACTCTGTAAGTAATTGTTCTACGGACGTACCGCTGTCATCGACATAAGCCTTCACTTTGCGTAACTCTTGTACTACCCAATCAAACAACGCGTCGGTGTCGTAGCGGATCAATCCCATCTGCCTAGCAACAAGTGCCCCTACAACGGTTGTGGCGCACCCTGCAGACCAAAAGCGGTTCTTCGCTTCTAACCCTGCCTTGCGGTCAAGCTTGCTCTTTACCTTGCGATACAGCCGCTCTAATGGTTCAACGTTATTTATAACATATTGCACAAACTCTATTGAGAAGTGCCCATAGTTTTTCTTAACATCGTCAAACAGCGTGTCAGTCTTACTCTTGTCTAAAACTGCCTTTATGTTCTTGTCCACACGTATCTCTAGCACCCGTTGCATCTCAGCCTCTGGCGCATCTTTCTGTCGCATCATCTCCTCATAGAAACTCATATTACCTGTGGACACGGCTGTAAGTTGCCATGGCTTGCCCCTGACACGTTCTATGTTACCACCGCCAGCCATACGGTTCTTCTGTTTACCTTCGGACGTCTGGTAAGCATAGTCTGATACGTCTCTGCCCCGCATGTTTGTCATCTCATCAGAGTTTAAAGGGAGGTTACACATAACTTCGCCACGGTTCATACGTGAGTTTGGTGTATCTTTCTGTCCGCAAGTCAGTCCATGAGGGTCACCCCATATACCTGTGTTGCCATATATGGCCGTTGTCTTTCCTACCCCTGTTCCACCGTACAGATGCACACCGAAACTGTTCAACCCTGTAAGCGGCATGAGTATAGAGCCAAACCCCATACACACAACAAACTGCTGTAACTCCAACCCGCTGGGGCTGAAGAAATCTAACACTTCTAACTGTTTTTCTCGTGTGCCTTCGGGAGTAAAATAGTCTATAAGCCCCGCTGTCTTCGATGATGGGGGGTTGTACTCAACGTCGTTAGCCGTGATCAACTGGTCACCCAATACAAAAGACTTCATCTCTTTACCAACCCAACCGAATTGTTGGTGCGCTTCGCTAGCCATAGTTGTGCGCTGTAGTTCATTAATCCATGCTGCTGTATACGCCATAAGCCTGTCTACATCCTTTCCAAATGATGTTATACCGTGCATAGCCATGCTCTTACGAAATTCTTCCTTCGACGTTACTGAGGTCAGAGGCACTACGAACTCTCGTACACCGTCGCGTGGTAAGTGCAGAGCAAACGCTACTACTTCTCCTAGTAACACGTCATGCAATCGCCTCGTCACATAAAAATCGTAGTGGTATATACATACCTCATCAGGCTCTCCGTCTGCGTTGGTTGTCCTTAAAAACACGCCCCCGTTATGGCCCCGAAAGTATGGTTTCGGAAACGTGGGTATGTTCTGTTCACTGAGCCTGTCCTCTGTGTGGCACTCGTCCTCTGCTAAATCTACGTCTTCATGCGCTGCGTAACGTGCTACCAACCCATCTACCTCTTTCCGACTTAGTGGAGGATCAAATGCGGTAACATTAAAGCCATGTGCCATAGCACGTATATCATCTTCTGATAGGTGTCCTTTAGCGCGCAGGTGCCCTATGTAAGACAGCATAGCAGGGTTCCTACCCCCTTCCTGCACCTCGTCAGGTTTCTCGTAGGTATTGCGCTCTAAGAGGTCTTTAAAAGACTGTATGCCCGTAGGGGGCGGTATCGCCTTACCCCCTACCAACTCAGCAAACGTATCGTAGTCTACCGTACGCGGCGTGTCTGCCCCTATGAGTGTCACTTGTGCAGGAGGATCGTTCTTATAATTATGTGTGTCGGGAACACGCAACACCCTAGATATGTCTGCGGTTACAGCGGGGTCTGCAGGGAAGTCACTAGCTGCACATAACTTCTTCAGTCTAAGTGCCGTGGTCAGCCAATCGTCTTTGTACACAGGAGCATCTAATATCCAGTACACGTGTATGCCACTGCCAGAATTTACGAGGGTTGGACGTGGTAGCCTATGTTGCTTGCAAAAGTCTTTGAGCCTACGAACGGCGTCAGCTTGTGTAGGAAATTTGTTATCACCTTCACCACAATCCAAATCCAAAAAGAAAGATTTAAGGGTATGTACGTTATCAGCTTTGCGTGACCCTGCTTCGGTCAAACAAGCTAGGCTATAGTAAGCATCATATCCATTGTTATCAAACTGTTGTGCAGCAGCTAACACATGACTAGCAGAAGTGTAGAATTTTTGTTTACGCCGGTCTGCGGCTGCGTTGGCTGCAAAAACGCAATAGTTCCCCTGTTGACCTAATACTAGGCCCAAAAAATGTTCTGTTTTCATTGTTACCACCAATAGGTAGCCACGGTTAAACTAATAACCGTGGCGTGGAAGTTTTAATCGTCCCACTTATCGACAAGGGAATCAACACTATCGCTCGGTTTGTCCGAACCCTTTGTTTTCCTCGTCATCTTTTTTGGTGGAGTATCTTCTTCTTCGTCGTCAGCCACATCTGCTAACACGTTATTACTTTTAGTAGACGCCGCTGCCTTGGCAAACGGGTTGTTATCGTCTAACACAAACCCCCCATCTACCGCCTTAAACGGGTTGCGGACTTCTTTGGGCACGTACTTGACAACTTGTACGGCCTTGAGGCGTAACGATACCCCACATTCCCACTCCTTACCACGCTTCATGCGGTAGGGTATAAAGTTCACTGCTACATTAACAGTGCTACCTGTGGTCAACTGAAACCCTTCAGGCAGTGGAGTGCTGTTACTATCCACCTCTAAGGGCTTAACAGTAGTCTCACCGTTGTACGCACCCTTGAGGCTGGCCTTATGCGTATATGTGCCATCATCGTCTTTCACAAACGGGTTAGACAATCTTTCGTCCCAACCATCATCACGGTTGTCATCGTAGACTGACCGCATGGCCGTAAGTAACGCCTTGGCGGTGGGTTCATCCATACGAAATTGTATGGAGTATGACGCGCCTTGGTCCCTTGCATCACAAGGTTCACTGCGTCTAATTTTTGAGTTGAACGCATAGGTGCGGTCTACTCTAGGCCAAAGTGCTTCCACACCGTCAATTAAATACGTCTCTGCCATTACTATTCTCCTTTGATTATACGTCTTGATCAGCGTCAAGATCGAACTCTAGTTGTCTTGGATCGTGCTCCTCTTCGCGCTGTAGTTGACTAGTCAAGGCTTCATCTACTGCGGACTGTTTAAACCGATACGTGTTACCGATCTTCACGTATGTATTTCGGGGTATGTGCCCCTGCCGTATCCACGCACGTATAGTAGATATGGACACTGCAAAATGTTTGGCCACGCCTTCAATAGGCACAAAAGGTTCTGTCATTATTTCTTCCTAACTGAGATTACGTACTCTTTGTCGATATTAAGCCCTTTGGGCAAAACATCAGGGTTCTCCTCTAAAAACTGTTTTAAGTGAGTTTGGTTGAGCCGTTTGTCTAACAGTTCGGGAATATCGTGTTCTAAGATAAACTCGTACATCCGCTCCCAATCACTCGTCCAATATTTTGTCTTTGTGGTTCTAAAGAACAGTCCCTCAGAGGTTCTTACACTCTCAACGTGATGGTTCTCACAATAATCCAACAGCGCATTCTTTATCATGGTCTGTTGACGCATGAGTTCGTCGTCTCGCTCTTTAAATTGTTGTGACAGTGCCGACCGCTCTGCACGTATCTTTATGTACGTTTTGGTCAGTTTGTCGGCAGATATGTCTGGCTTATCGCTCATATGCTCCCCTTTCTAATGGTAAGAACTATTAGATACTTACTTATACTAGGCTAGTCAAGCATTTCTTTGTATAAATCTATCATCTTTGTGTGTACATCTATTCTACTATCTAACAGTGAGTACACCCGCGCTTCTACTGGCGATCCTTGTAGCTGTACGATTGTGCATTTATGGTCTTGCCCCGACCGATGAACCCTAGCGTTAGCCTGTGCGTACGTCTCTAAAGATGATGTTGGTCCCCACCATACAACCGTGTTTGCGGCTGTTAGTGTGACACCGTGTGAAGCTGACTGTGGTTGAATAACAAGTACACGTGGGTCAGGTTGTTCTTGGAACCTTTTAAATATCTCTGCTCGTTTGGTTGCGGGTACGTCACCGCGTATGACCTCTGTAGACACACCGTCGAAACGTAATTTGTTGGTTATAACATCTATGGCGTGTTTGAACGGTACGAACACCAACACTTTCTTACTGCTCTCGTCAATGACTTCACGTAACACTTTATACCTATGAGAGATATCAAACTCCACAGCACTACCGTCATCAGTGTATACCCCACCTGCAGATATTTGGAGCAGCTTGTTCATGGCTACTGCCGCGTTTACAGCCGACACCTCAGAACCACTTATGGTCATGACCAGACGTTTCTTTAACATTTGGTAATATTTTAATTGTTGCCGAGTTAATTCCACCTTGCGTTTCACGTACACCATTGCGGGTAGATCAAGGCATTCTTCTTTGGTAAATCGTATGGCTGGCTGTAGTACGCGATGCACAGTATCGTTCGCCGTTTCTTTTGCAACCCACTTAAAATTTGTAATCTTAGTCATAACCATATCGCGAAAAGAACTGTAAAACTTTGGCACAACATCAGGGTTTACAAGCTTGGCTATTCCATAAGCGTCTACCGGCGATTGCGCGGCAGGTGTACCTGTCATCATCCACAACCAAGTATTTTCATGGACTAGTCTGCATAACGTCTTCCATCGTTTGGTACGCGTATTTTTGTAGTGTGTAGCCTCGTCCACAATAATTATGTCAAACCCGCCAGCCGCTATGCTATCCGAAATTATATTTACGCCATCGTAGTTTATGATTACGAAGTCTGCCCCCTGTTCTATTATTGCCCTGCGCTTCTGTGCCGTGCCGTACGCTATATCTACCGAACGATGTGGGGCAAAAGTCTGTAAGTCCCCCCGCCACGCGCTATCCATAATCGACAACGGGCACACGACTAAAACACGTTTTGCCTTGCCCTGCTGCATCAAGAAGTCTGCCGCCCAAATTGCGCTTGCAGTCTTACCCGTACCCTGTTCGTTAAAACAAAACGCTTTTCTATGCAGTGTGAAAAATGCGGCTGTGGCTTTTTGGTGTTTGAACGGCTTGTGTTTGCCTGACCACTGGTATCTGGTATCGATGGGCGAGGGTGCTCTAATACCTAAAGTTCTTAACGCTCGTGTTTCGTCAACGCCGAAATCTACTTTTACT
>JGI24004J15324_10000512_pt1 | contig 15773 bp, 19 predicted proteins | sample LinPmetageLP32_FD_15324 | JGI IMG/M metagenome (IMG submission 15324)
CTTTTATTTCATTCTTTTTAACTTCTTTAGTTTTTTTCTTAACTTCTTTAGGAATTTGTTTTAAGGAATCTGTTAAAGAATCTAATTCACTTTGAATATCCATAGGTGCTGAATTAGCCATAACAGCATCTTTTATAGCACCAGACATAATAGGATCTTTTGGAATATTGCCTCCCGCCATAGCTATTCTTTTTGCTTCTTCCTCGTTATTGTTTCCAATTAATGCACTTATTCCTGCCCCAATAGGCAAGACTCCAGCTGCTGTTATAGCTCTTTTTCCTAAAGGAGAAAGTCCAGCAATTCTTTTAACGCTTCCACCTAAATTTGAAAGTCTTCTTGGTTGTATAATGGGAGGTCTATTCATTTTTTAATCTCCTTTACAGCCAGTCAAAGTAACCACCAGATTCAGGAGGTGGTGTTCCAGCAAATTGATTAGTGTATGTAGGGTTGCCAAAAGTTTGTTGCATAGGGCTTGGTGCTGATCCTTGTGACATACCATAAGACATTGTGTTTCCAGGTAATGAATTAGCAAGCTGGAATTGTTGTATAGTTCTGTTAATTGGATCGTTATATATGCTCATAGCGTTAGCTCTTTGTGTATCATACACAGCTTGCTCATAAGCTCTAGCAGTTCGTCCGGCAGAACCTAAGGCATTAGCATCATTATACATTAAGTTTTGTAAGTTGTTTCCATAACCAGAAAATGCACTTCCTAGATTAGCCATTGCAGGTGCAAAATTTCCTAATCCTTGGCCTAATCCAACATAACTATTTGCTGTTGATCCAACATTTCCAGAAAGACCTGACAAGAGAGCTGCTAAACCACTTCTTGTTTGTCCAAATGCTTGACCTAAATTAGCCATAGTAGGACCAGCTTGTCTTAATGCTTGTTGTTCTAAATTAAATTGATTTTGTGCTTGATTAAATGCAGTTCCTAAACCAGAATTTAATGTATTTTGTCTGGCTTCTTGTTGTTGTTTTGCCAACTCTAAACCTAAAAGACCGGCTCTTGCAGATCCTCTTAAACCACTTTGAGCAGCTTGAGTATTTAGATCAGTTATTTTTTGATTATAAAATTGATCTACATCTTCTAATTGATCGTCAACTACTGATCTCATATAAGGATTCATATAATTATCAGCTGCTCTTTGATCAAAAGAACCAAGGCCAGCTTGTAACATATTCATGCCTTCATATATGCCACGTTCTGTTGGGGCTAAACCACTACGAGCCAACATAGCTGCATCTCTTTGACCTCCAATAGATTCTCCATAAAGATCATATGCATCTCTCATAACAGATGCACCTTCCCCAATAAAAGGAACGGCACCTTCTGTCATTTCTATACCTCTGTTAAAATAAGGTAGATAAGACCCTACTCCACTTGTCAAAAGATCAATACTGCTTTGCTCTAAAGGATTAAACGGAGCTATTTGAGTTGTTAAACCTTCAATTGGCGGAGGATTTGAAGTAACAGAGTAAAGTTGATTAAATAAAAATTCTTGAAGAGCCCTTGTATAGGGATCAGCCATTTTATATTCAACATTACCTGCTGGTACATAATCTGTTGCGTTAGGTAAGCCGTCTATTGAGCTAGTAAAATCTACCATTATCTTATCTCCAAACTATTCATTAGCTCATACATTTTTCTTACTCCTTCAGCACGATCTCCTTCGCCCATACCTCTTACAGCATCAGCTGTCATTACAAATTCACCATCGGATAATCTTGCAGGAATAGAATCGCTTGTTCCTGTTCCTGGACCGTTAGCTGCTCCGCCGTCCATTAAGTTAGCGACTCCACCTTGTGCATATCTAGAAAAAGAAACGTCTGGAACTCTTCTTGCTACTTCACCACCATTAGCCATGCCATTATTAATAGCTACATTAGGCTGTGTGTATGTTGGGTATAGTTGGTTAGGATCAATAGTTTTAAATTTTCCGCCTAATTGATTTTGTATATCCATTCTAGCTTGCATATTTCTGGCTTGAACATCGTTTTGTGCATTATTTACAGGAAGATTTGTTGGTTGTTGAAGAGCTTGAACTAACATCAACATTCTAACACTTTCTGGTTTTAGATTTCCGTTTTTATCAAAAACTTTATCAGATTTTTTTCCTGTAGGACCGTTGTTATAATCTGCTAAGAAAATCATTATATCTTCGTCAGTTAATGAAGATAAACCTTGTGAATTTTTTATTTGCTCTTTGTAAGGATTATTTATAATTTGTGAATAGTTACTGTCTGTTTGACTATATTGACCTAAACTACCTAAACCAGAACCTAATCCAATATTAGGAATTGTTTCAAGAGGTTGACCTAGTAGCTTAGATCCTAAATAATTTCTTAATTCCATATCAGCGTATTGATCAGCTTGAGGAAACCCTAATGCATCCATTATTTTTCCTTGAGCATACAAACCACCTACATCTTGCAATGTATTTTTAATATTTTCTCCACTACCGGCTAACTCACCAAGTCCTTCAATACCTTGAGCAATTGCTTGTCCTCCCATTTCAGGAAGAGTAGGCATTGGTTTAGGAAATAAACCGTCAACTTTTTTTCCTAAAACATTTCCAAGCGTTCCACCTCCAAGAAATCCTCCAACTGTCCCTCCTAAACCAAGTAAACCTTGTGCTGCTCTTCCTCTTCCACCAAGTAATCCTCCAATACCTTTAAGAGCTTTACCGCCAACTGCTGCTCCTGCTAGCGATAAACCTAAAGATCCAAGTGCACTTGCATATTCTTCATTAGCTAATTTTTTTCTAAAACCACTATTTGGATCAGCTGCTACAAGACCAGCAGTAAGAGGCAAAGTAACTTTAGGACTAAATACTGTTCCTAACGCACCTTTTGTTCTATTAAACGCACTTCTTGCACCGGCTCCAAAACCTGCACCTTTAGCTTTACCCGCACCTTTACCAAATATTTTAGGAAAAAATGTTCCTATACCTCTTTGACTTAAAGGTATTACAGCACTTGATCCTCTTTTTGCTACTTGTCTTCCAATGTAAGGAGCTACTGCTCTTCCTGCTGCTGGAATTAAGGCTCTTCCTGCTGCTAATGCTATTGGTAATGCCATTACGATGTCACCACTGTTACTGTTCCTATGGAACTTGTTAAACTCATACCCGTCGGATAAACCACAGGTAAATATAAATTTCTCCAAGCATTGCCATCGTACGCTTGGTGTACTTCCACCGTTGTATTAAATATTAACCCACCTGGGCTAAATTTTCTACCATTTCTTTCGTTAGTTGTGTAAGAAGGTACCACATTTAAATCCAATTGAAAAAGGTTTTGTTCTAATGTACGCACCATTCTGTTTAGTTTGTCTGCATCTATGTCGCCTTGTGTAAAACGAGGTAGAGATGAGAAGGCTTGTCGAATGTCATAACGTGGCATTATTGTCTCCCATCTGGCTTAACATCGAGTCGTGTAGAGCCTAATCTCCAACCAACTCCAAGACGATTAGCATTGTTATTACTTCCGTCATTAAAACTAGTTACATTTAAAGAAAACTGTCTTCCTCTTCCTCTAATGTTTGTTACTTTTGTTTCTGCATCAACAGGTATAGTTGCATCAGCTACTAATGTTCCACCCGGTGCATCACGCATTTTTACAGATAAATCAACAGTTTGTGATCCAGCACCATCAGTTCCTATAAATCTAAAGTCTGGTATAACTCGACTAACAAACGCAAATTGTTCGCCGTCACCTATATCAATATCTCCTGACTGAATAGAAACGCCATCCATTGGAGCTCCGTCATCATCATAACCTACTTCGTGAGCATAAACATAACCTGGTGATGTACCACCAGCTGCTCTTGGTTTTTGATAAATGCCGTAGTCAATCCAAGCTGTTCTTTCCATTTTACCTATAGACCATGTTCTTTGCACATAGTTATAAGTTACATAACGATCAATCTCGTTAGAACCAGAAGAAGGATAGTACCATCCTACTTCATCAAATGTTTGATTAGAAAAACCAAAAATTTTATATCTTTCGTCATAGTTAATATCGTTAAAGACATACTCTTTTACGCTACAAGGAAGAGCGTTAACAGAACCTGTGTAAACATAAAAGTTAGATTTATCCATCCAAAATGTTGCATCAGCTCCATTAACTGCTGCATTTGGACCAAGTATCGAGGGACCCCTAGCGAGGAGAGAAGTGGTAAAGGGCAGGGGTCCCCCTACGAATCGCAATGAAAACAATGCGATATCGGTCCATACTAATATTTCCTGACGAGTTTGTAGCCCGCCAATAATCTCAGAACCTAGATTTAATTCAATTTGATCAGCTGTAGATGTACCATCTGTTCGTATTTGCCAATCGACTGCACTGTTTTGATTAGAAATTGCTATTATCATTGGGTCTATTGTTCCTGTTCTAGAAGCACCAGAAATAGGATCAACACCTAACGCAATAACATGGCCGTCTCTTTCAGAAACAATAACTTGATTTGCTTTTGTTGGAGCTAAAATAGCTCCTGAATCATCAGTTATATCTGTAGCACGAGTATTTGTGCCTGCACTTTCGTCCCATTTATAAATACCACCGCCTCTGTAATTCATAATAAGATCTTCACCATAATTATCTTGATTCCATAATCTAAAAGAAGTTCCGGTAGCACCAAAACCCCAAGAGCCAGCATTCCAACTACTAGAGCCCCAACCACCTAAAAGATTCTGTTGATCTTCGCCAACAGGTATCTCAAAAGCAAATGTTAAAGTACCACCAGTATTAGAAGTAGATCCATTAGCTTGAGTGGTAACTGTTATATTAAAGTTATTAGCATCAACAACAGCCACAGAATGATTAGCATTTATTTCTGCTATTGGAATACCATTAACAGGAGCTGACAATCCAGAGATAGTTACAAAATCTCCTGTAGCACAACCATGACTTGTAACAGTAAATTTTACAGTAGTTGTTCCATTTGTAGTCATTATATCTGTAGCTGATACTGTGGATCGTAATGGTGTAATATCATAGAAAACAGATTGATTAAGGACATAAAACTTACGATTAGTTCCTACACCTAAATATTGATTGCCGTCAAAATCAGACCACTCAAACAATGTTCGGCAACTTCCTAAAAAAGAATTTTGAGAATATTTTTCCCATCCACCTATTTTTTGAGGAAGGCCCGCTTGAAAACGAACAAGGTTGCCATCTGTCCAGCCACCTTCGTCTGTATAATCTGTTGTTTCTTTGTTTATTCCAGGTCGGAAATTAAATTTCGCTAACGGCATCTTGTAATTCTTCCACTTTCTCTTGTAAATCATCGATTTTCCAAATTGCTTCTTTTAAAGCTTGAGTAAGTAAAGGAACCAGCTTAGATAAATCTAATTGCTGTAGGATTGGTGCGTCTGTTATTGGATCAACAGCGTCCTTATCACCGGTAACTGCATTAGGAACTACAGCATCAACTTCGTGAGCTATAAAACCTTCGTGAATATCTTCGTTTCCTATAAAAGAATAAAGAAGAGGTTGTAACTCTAGAACCCTTTCAACTGCATCTTCAATCTCACCTAATTTATCTTTAACTCGATAATCAGAGGTTGTATTAAAAGAAGCATTAGCTCCGTTGTTACTTATGGAGCCTACAGTTGTAGCCCCGTTTAAAAATGTAATATGTTGTATACCTGAGCCTTGATAACTTTTTAAAGTGGTATTTGTGTCTATATAAGCACTAGCATTTGCATTTTGTGATGTACTTGTTATACCACCAAAAAATATATTACCAGAGGCATCTATTCTTATTCTTTCAGCTGTACCGCCTGTTACAAAACCTAATTGATTGGTTGTTGATTTAATATTATTACCATTAATATTTACGTTATCTACTTGTAAATTAACTATAGGTGAATTAGCTCCTAAATTTACACCATCAATAACTCCTGCATCAATATCTACTGCATCTAAATAAGCAATTCCATCAATGTAAATATCTTTAAATTTTTTAGAAGATGTTCCTATATCAGCTGAATTTGTTGTTTCTGGAATAAGACCATCTACTAATAAAGTTCCAATACCATTTTCAATAGATCCATTAGTAGCTCCTGCACCAGTAGCGTAAATCATAGCTGTTGCACCATTTGGAAGTGTAATAGTATTACCAGCTGAACCTTGTTTAAAAGTAAGAGTATGACCTCCTGTAGTTGCATTTTTTACATACCAAGTTTTTTCTAAATCAGAAGGAGAAAATGTAATAGTTCTTCCAGATGTTAAAGTTCCTGTAAAATTAATAAATTTATTCCTAGCATCAGAAGAACTTCCGTCAGATATACTAAAAGTAAAATCTGCATTAGACATTGCATAACTAACATAACCAGCAATTGCTTGATCTATAAGATCAAAATTAGTATTTGTACTTGTACCCCATGTACCAGATTCTTCACCTGTTTGAATTAATTTTATTCCTAAATTACTATATGTAGCCATTATGCAGCAATCCTTGTCCAATTAGGTGTTTGACTTGTATCTACTTCTTGCCATAACACCAACTCGCCAACTTCACCAGTGGCAGTAACACTTGTTGGGTAAACAGTAGAACCTTCTTGCACCAACACGGTTCCAATTTGACCTAGTGTTGAAACGCCAGTAGGAAACGCTGTTGCTCCCATGGATAAACTAACATCTCCTTCACTCAATGTCATTAAAAGATTTACATTAACGCCAACAGTAACAGCAAAACCCATTCCGCTGTGAATATTACATTTTACATATAAAGTGCTAGGTGCATTATCAGCCACAACAATTTGTGTGTAAGCTCCTGACTGACCAGGCGTTCCTACTACTGTAACTCCATTAGTGTAATTTGAACCATCTTGTGTAGTACTAAATCTTAATGGATGACCTGTGTTGCTTGAATCTGACTGATCAAATCTATAAGTGAAACCTTTGTGTAAAGCCGTATAAAGACTTTGTTTTTGACCATTAGCATAATATTTATTACCACCACCATCATTGTATACGGTAATAGCAAAGTTTTCATCTTGACGAGGATAAGCAAGAACATTAGCAATAATAGTTGGATTGCCTAATGTAGCTGTTCCAGAAACACCTGACGGAAAACAAGTTACACCAAAGTTAACAGTTTCATTACCTACAGACATAGTAGCTGTTATAGGTGTTTCTATAACTATACTTACATTGCCTTGAGTAGCAATAGAGTATGGCCCTAAAGAAACATTTGCTGAAACACCGCTTATATCTTCAGTACGAGCTGCTGAAACAAAAACACTTCCAGCAATTGTATTTGCAGAAACACCTGTTGGAATTACAGTTACAAATTGTCCAGCAGAAGCTTGTCCTACTTGAGCAGTAGCCGATACGGATGTAACAGATATTGTAACGCTGAGTGTAAACTCACCGGATCCTCCATAAGTATCTTCTGAATATGTAGTTGCACCGTAAGACATGCTTTATATTACTCCTGTAATATAAACAACTTACACTACTCTACTGTGAATTGTCTATCTTGAGATTCTATTAATTGCTTAATTTGAGTACCTAACTCGGTTGAGTCAATTTCTAGTAGAGCGTCTAAGAAGTCTTTTTTATCACTAACAACAGAAAAATTTACATCATAATTATGTTCTATTCTCATAGTATGAAGTGCTTCTAGTTCTTTTTGTTGTGGGACCCATTCGTCCTTTTTTTCTTCACTCATTATTATACTGATGGTTGAATAACATTATACCTAATGAGGCAACAGGACAATCTGGAATAGTAATATCATCAGGATCTGTTTCAGATGCTGGTAAATTTCTAAGAGTTGTTCTCCATGTTGTTAATGATTCTTTATCAGCATTACTTAAAGGTGAATCAGAATGCATAGCCCAATCAGAATCAGATAACAATTTATTTCTGTATTCTCTTATTCTTGCAAATAAATTAACATCATAACTGTCTATTATGTCTTGAACATCAGCTTTTGCTTGATCCCATTCTGCATCTGTATAATCCTCAACAACTCTTACGCCTTCAGAATTACGAATTGCTTTTTTAGGTCTTACTGTAAATACCTCAAAATCTGCTTGTGTGTACGCCATATTATTTACTCCTATTAAATTTTTATCTTAATTATAATAATTAATCAACTTAAAAATCACTAATGTCTGCATAGAATTCTATCCTTCCACCAGCTAAACCCCAATAACTTGCTTCAATTTGATTTGTACTGCCTGTACCATCATTAGCACTACTAAATTCATGGGGTAAAAAATACAACCTTACACCTTGTGCTGGAGCTGTATTTGACTCATACCAAGTTGATCCACTTTGTTCTAAAACATTTCTTGATCTAGTTACATAAACTTGTCCTGTATTAGAATTAGAATTGTCTTGAGTAGTAGCTTCAAAAGTTACATCCCATTGATTTTTGTAATTTTGAATTTCAAGTTCCCCATTAAAATTTGATCTAAAACCATTCATTCTTGAATTATCAACTCTATTTACAGCATCTTGTCCTTGTCTAATTTGATTAGCAAAACCTGCGTTTCCATTGTAAGCATAAAGATTTTGATTACTTCTAACAAAAGCATAACCTACTGCTGATCTTGGGTAACTAGCTGGATTTCCACCACTTCTACTATATGTACCAGCATTACCAGAACTTGTTTCTGTATTAGAATCATTCCAAGTACCACCACCAGAGCTTGTGTATTGCCATGAATCTCTAGTTTTATAATTATTATTACTACTTAAAATAAGATTACCAGAAGCATTTAAAGGTGCAACAGAGGCAAATAATCTTATTTGACCTGCAAAAGCTCCTGAATGATTAGCAGTGGTTGACCATTGAAGATTTCTAAATTTAAAACGAAACCTGTTTATTCTATACATTAAAGTTGCATCACCATTATTTGTAAACATTGATGTAGGAACTACAAAATCAAATTTTTGTGCGGCAGTTGGCGGAGCAGTAATACTATAATCAAGAGTTTTAATTAATCTTTCACCTTTATAAGTTGTTCCTGGTGTTGTTACTGCGTTTTTTAAAGAAGTTTGATCTACAGATGTATCGACTGTAGCAAAACTTAAATTACCACTGCCATCTGTTTTCATAAACTGACCACTAGTGCCGTCAGCAGTTGGCATTGTATAAGTTACATTTCTTGATTTAATTTTAATATCATTTGTTGCTGAAGATGATTCAATATTATTTACAACTATCTTAGATGTCATTTAAATCTCCTAAGATACTACGCCATCTTTAAATCTAGCGAACAACATAAAGACACCATCTTTCATAGTAGTTCCACTTTTCCATTGTATTTTCATTCCTAAAGAATGTTTTAAAGTGCTTGGAGTTGTTTTGTGGAATCCTTGTGTTGTAGAATAACCAGCAGATTTGTGATAAATTCTTTGACCTGGTAATTCATTAGTCATAAAACCAGTTCTTCCCATTGATCCTGATGCAATAAAATTAGGATAAGTAGCGGCATTAAACCAAGTTCCTACTAATTGACCAACAGGATGGGTCGAAAAAGATGTACCATTTGTTCCATCCCATCTAGTGTTGATTGCATAACTATTATATTGATACCCAACATTAAAATACACATCATTACCTGTTGTTCCATCAGTACCTTGATTTCTTTGTACATTCCAATCTTTGTAATTATTAGAATAACCTTGCTTCATAGTATCGCCACCACCTGGTGCTCTAGAGGTAGTAGTTCCGTCTTGTCCCATCATAGTAATTCTAAACTTATCTTCATAATTTGCGTCACCAATATTCATGGTCATTCCGCTTAAATAAAGTTCTAAAGTTAAAACATTTGAAGGATCAGTTGTGTAAGAAGAAGGAACAGTTAAAGTAACAGAACTAACATTTGCTGCTGTATTTAAACCACAAAAATATTTATCGCAAAGTCTTATACCTTGATGATTTCCATCAGGAGTTGATAATGGATTACTAGCAGGGGTTACAAATTCTAAAACCCCACCAGTTCCGTTTGTCTGTAATACTTGACCAGCAGTTCCGTCAGCAGCAGGCATTGTATACTCTATACCAGCACTTCCTATTTTTGATGATTTATCTGTCCAACCTAAATTAGCAGAACCATCTGTTTTTAAAACTTGCCCTGTAGTACCATCAGTAGAAGGTATTTGAAAAGCAGTGTTGCTTGCTTGCGATTGTATTTTTTTTACGACTATCTTTCCCATTAGGTTACTACTCCATCTTTAAATACACCATATAACTCTACAACGCCTGAAATCCAATTTCGATTATTATTAGCTTGAATTTTAACACCCATTGGATGCCTTCCTGTATTATTCCCAGAGGCTAATTGACCCATATTGCCAAGATATACTTGTTCATTATAATAATTTGCTTGATCTGCCTGATTAATATAATCAGTTTTTGCTATTACACTAGGAGAGGTAGTACAATTAATATAACAAACAGAATTCCAACAAGCTGCGGCATTATATGCTTGATCTGAACTTGTAGTGGTTGAACTAAAAAAATCTTCATTATCAGGTGAACCAGACGTTCTGTATACATTCTCTCTAGTTAAATAGCTTGCTTGACTACTAGTATTGACCAATATATTAGCGTTATTTTTGTTTCTACCTTCTGTACCAAATCTAGCCCAAGTAGCATTTGGATTGCTTCCACTACCACTAAAAAAATTTGTTCCATCTTGTTCTAATAGTGTTATGTAAGGTCTATAATTACTACCACTAGTTGTTTGCATACCTCTCATAACAAGTTTCATTGTTCTTATAGTATTTAAGTCAGTATTTGTATAACCTGTCGGCACAGTTAAACTAATAGCAGCAACATTACCAGCAGAACCTGAGATTACATATCTATCTAAAAGCCTTGCTCCTTGCTGATTTTCTTCATTATTCATTGGATTTGTACCTGCGGCAGTTGCTGTCAAAGCACCATTTGCATCTGTAACAAAAGTACGATCATCAGCTGCACTTGCAGGAAAAGTTATGTTAGTTCCGTTGCCTGCCTCTAACTGAGCTCCTCCAAAAATAAGATTACCTGCATTGTTTGATGATTGTAATACTTGTCCGTCAGTACCATCTGTGGTTGGCCATGTTAAAGTTGGAGAACTACCTGTTGAATTTTTTAAACTGTTTACTACTAAAATACTCATATCTTTCTCCTATGCACCATCGTTAAGACAATAATACAAACAAACAGTTCCTTTTTTAAAACTACCACCATTCCCCATTTCTAGTTGAAAACCTGCTGCATAGTTTGTTGCCATTTGAAAATTACCTTGATCGCCTCTTCCTTGATAAACTGTTGATGTTGCAAAATTGTTAGTGGCATTACCGCTGTAAAATCCATTTGCTTCTACAACACCATCAAAATCGTATTTTGCATTATAATGTTGTAATTGGAAATTAAGGTCTCTAAATGACATACTACTACTTTGAGTTTGTAATCTATTAAAATCACCATACTGAGTGTTAACAGAACCATTTTGCATTGATGTATAACTAGCACCATTATTTATTTTAATATGGCTAGTTGCTCCTGTATAATAATTATAATTACCGGAATTATTTAAATTTTGAGTAAGATGAGCTATCTGACTACCGTTGACAATGGTATTATTACTAGCGTCAATAGGTTTAACATTAAGATACCAATTTCCATTTTGTGCTGAAAGATTGTAAGCCTCCATATAATAACTAGAAACATCTGAAGCATTTACACTATCAGGTATTTTTAAATTCATAGTACCAACACCTTGATTAGCACTAGCAGATTCATTTCCATCATAAGTAGTAATAATAGCATTAAAATCTGCTTTATCAGCAAGTCTCCAACCAATATGAGAACCTATTTTCATTGGATCACCACCAGCAGAATACCAACCCATAGTATTTCCTCCAGCTGTTCCTAATGATTTTCCAGCTTGAATATTAGCAGGAGTTGTGTAAGTAACTGATCCTGCTGCATTTGTTACTTTTTGAAGTCTATCTCTCCATGAAAGAACGCCTGAACCATTTGTTTGCAACATATCACCAGCACCAGGTGTTGCTGTTGGTAAGGTAAGAGCTGTTCCTCCGTTATATTGTATTTGATCTACTGTTAATAATGACATTTTATTATCCTATGCGTTTAATGTAACTGTGTCACCTAAGTTTAGTGTGGCATGAGAAGTTGCATCAATAACTTCAACGCTTCCTGAGCCAGTAATTGCTACTGAGCCTACCACATTAAATTGTCCTAAAGCAACTGTAATTTCTGTAATCGTTCCAGCAGACCAAAAGGGAGAAACTTCGTTAGCGTATGCTGTATCTGCAATATAATATACTGCATTATCAAAAACAGTTATTGAACCATTTGCACCTATTATTGTACCATCTTTTGCTGTAAATACTGAACCTAGTGTAAAACCACCTGTTGTTTCTGGTATAACACTTTGTGCTCCATTAATATTTCCTGAAGCAGAAGATATATCAACAGCAGATAAAACACCTGCTCTTTCAGCTGGCAGTGTTACAAAAACATCTTTTTCTGCTGCACTAAAACTAACTAACCCATTTGAATTAGAAGATTCAAAAACAAAATCACGGCTAAGCGTAGTACCGCTTGCAGTATATGTTCCTATACCTGTTTCAAAATCTCCAGCTGCATTAGTAATACCGTATTGTGTACGAGCACCATCTCCTAAAACAGAAAAAGCTTGAAACCCTAAAGTAGCACCAGACAAAGTAAGAGTTCCTGTTCCACTTGTTGTACTTGCTTCCTTAATCCTATCAGCTATTTTCAAGCTAAAATGAGGCATTTAGACTATCCGAATTATAGCGTTTGTTGCATCAGGTGTTGGAAATTGAATTGTAAAGTCACCAGAACTTGATGATTTATCAGAACCAAAATCAAGAATTGCTACTGATTTATTAGATTGTGTAGAATTATAAATCATTGCACCACGAGCTGTAATAGTCGAAGTACTCCAAGTTGTATCAGCAAAATCTGTAATAGCAGTAGTTCCTGATGGATTTGTTGGTGTTACATTAGTTAATGTATTTCCCCCAGACGTGTAAGCAGTTCCAGAAGCTTCATTGGTTGTTGTAAATGCGGCAGTCGCTGCACCTAAAGTTGCAGATGATGTGTAAAGAGCAATTTTAAATGTTGCTCCTGTATTTGCGGATCCACCGCCACTACCATTAGTAAAATTATGAACACCTTGTAGCATCTCAACCTTAAAGCTGGTGGTCATTGCTTGAGTTATTGCCATTTTATATTCTCCTTATAATTTCGGCTATATCATTGTGTCCTTGTGAGGACAATGTACCACATATAGTTGTACGTTCAGACAAGATAGCTTGTTTCATGTAATAAGTCATTACACTTCTTACATTTTCTTTAAATGCCTCTGCCTGCTCTCTTATTGCAGGAGGAGCTTCAGCGGATACAGAGATAATTTTATCAGTAGCTCTATCAGCCCAATAATCTACTCCTAACCCGGTATTGTTTGTAGTCACCACTTCTACTTGACCCATTTGAGAGCCCATTTCTTCTGTAAACATTAAGTCACCTCTATTCTTAAACTATCAAAACGATACTCATCTCGTCTGTCTCTACCTTCAAATAGATTCTTCTGACGAGAGATTTCTTCCATGAACCTTTTTTCATACTCTGCTAAAAGGGTAGGTTCTCCCTTCATAAATATATAAGCTTCAATTAAAGCACCATACAATAGTGCATTTCTTGAATTTTCAGACAAGTAAGTACCAGTTGTATTAACTGTAAGACTTGGAGGCCTATATAAATAATTTAATTCCATAGTGTAGTTGGCATCAGGACTAGGAGCAACTAAAAATGTGTTATCCTCACCTGCTGTATTACTTCCCGCATCAAAATCTGCATAATATTTTGGTAAACCATTTAAATTTGCTTGAAGTGGGTCTATGTCATATTCTTGAATAAAAGATGGGTGTTTTTTATCTAAATAATGATAATCACCATTTGCGTCTATAGCTGCTAAAGAAAAAGACGCTAAATAATCTGTAGGTCCTTTTAAAAATCTATTTCCTAAAGTTACATTACCTGTAGCAGTTTTTCTAAATACATTTACTTGAACTAACTCTAACATTCTTTCTTCTGCTGATATAATAAAGTTATCTAAAGTATTAACAAAAGTTGTTTCAGTGTTTTGTGTGTAATTTTGTATAAGTGTTTTTAATTCTGCTAATGTCATGTCGTTACCACCGTTACTGTTCCTACGCTTCCATTAATAGCAGAAAATGCAAGTGCCGTTCCAATTGGATCTACTACTAAAGAGTTAAAAGCATTTACTTTTGTTGTTCTCACTAAACCATCGCCCGCAGGTACATCCTTATCAGGTCTTGGTTCATATAAAGCTTGTGGATCAGCAAAGTTTAACCTTACTTCAAGCTGAGGTTGTTTAGGTTCCCAACACTCTGGGCATGTTTTAAAACCATTCCATTCATTATGCAATTCTCTTAACAAATATCTTTGTCCGCATCTATCGCATTGCCCTAAAGCTCTTCTTCCGTTTGCATAAGCCATTAACTAAGTCTCCTATAGCTTCGCATAGAAGGTCTAACTTGATAACTTTGACGAACTTCGTCTTGATCAGCTGCTCTTTTAAATTCTTCTTCATAACTTTGTTTTAACAACATAGTTCTTTCTGGTGCTCTTTTAATAGAAAGATAATATGCAAGACCAGCTGCCAAACAAGGGTAAAACCTAAAAGGAACTTGCATTGTGTTTGGCCCGTAGTCTGCATCTTCTATTCGTCTTAAATAATTAAACACTAAACTGTCATTATTGTTATTAGATGTAGGCCATATTTGAATTTTTGGAGAAATTTGTTTATCAATAAAATATTGACTTGGTTGACCTTCTGTTGATTTATCAGGAATTTGAAGATATTCATTTCTACCTATAGGTTGAATTATAATATCAGAATTTGATCCGTTATTTATAGTTCTGTAGGCAAGACCTAAAACATCAATAGCACCTTCTGGTAAACTATAGTCTGTTTGACCTTTAACAAGAGTTTCTGTGTGTTGAACAACTGTCCATTGATTAAGACCTCTATTAGCCCAATCAGCTAACATAAGATTTAAACTTCTTTGAGCAGTTTTTAAATCATAACCAGTTCGTAATTGTAGACCGCACCTTTCAAAGGCTTCTTCAACGTATTCTGCTACGTCTAATTCAAAATCTCTACTATTACTGGTAGCCATGTCATTATCCTATCTTAGTAAACTTTCGTTTTCCTGGAGCTATTGCACCACATCCTATATTACCAGATTTTGACCCTGGTTTTAAGGATTCTCCATTATAACCTACTAATCCACCAGAGCGATACTTTTTTATTCCTCTAGTAGATATTTCTTTAGCCATTTGAGCTCTTGAAATAGGCATCTTACATAGATCCAAAAATATTTACATCGCCCATTAATCCGGCTAAATTTCCTAGACCATATTGATTTATGTTATTCATTATAGCTTCTTGATTATAAGCATTAGGTTGACTGTAATCTTGTCTATCTACATATGTAGTTTGTTGGTTTCTAAGGTTTGGATTTGCAAATTTAGAACCAGGCTCAGGATTGCCGTATTTTGCAAATCTTTCTGCTTCTCGTGCTTTATTTCTATCCATGATGTACTGCATAGCTGCTAAAGTATTTTCAGTTCCACCACCTGCTTGTTTATCGGCTAATTGACCAAAATGAATTCTTGACATAAATTCTGGATCTTCACCCATTAATTGTTGTGTAATGTCATAACCTGAGTACCCAAG
>JGI24004J15324_10000513_pt1 | contig 15772 bp, 21 predicted proteins | sample LinPmetageLP32_FD_15324 | JGI IMG/M metagenome (IMG submission 15324)
TAATTGTTCCACTTTCAACAGCATAAACATTTGAACCAATTGGCGTAGCTAAGTCGATACCATTGTGCATCTTAAACGGCGGCGGCGGAAACGGGTTACGTCTATTTCCAAAACCGCTGTTAATTATCCAAAATTTTTCGTCTACGGGTTTAACTAATGCCATGCGTTTAAACGTTTAGTGTAAAAGATCAGTTAATGTTATTTTAATTGCGCACAATATAAACCGCAGTTGCAACAGCTAATAAAGGTACTGTTAAATTTCCCTTTTTTTTGGGTTGCCCTTGTTTTTGCAATGCACCAGCTGTTCCAAGTCTTGAGCGAACGGCTTGTAATGTTCTTTCGTATGGTGTAATTAACCAATCAGAAAACATATAATTAGTATTTAATCTTAACCAATCTGCTAAATTTTCATTGTATGATAATAAAAATGCGTTGTATATTGCTCGTAATTGCGCATTGTTATATTTATATATCATTGAAAATAATATATTCATTAATAAGCAATGTTCTTGATTAGTTGCATCATCAGGGTAAACATCTCCAGTAAAAACAGTATGTAAATATTCTGCAATTTTGTTTGGAGACATTAAACGCAACATTACGGGAAAGCTGTCTGTTGGTGCTATGTTAATTGGTGTTTCTGTACCTTTTCTTACATAAGTTAAATCGTCTGAATACCACGATAAATAAGCAAACTCCCCTACTGTACTGTCAAAAAACTTTGTTATTGGTATAGGAATATTTTTAGGTATAACCGTAACTAACTTTGTGTCAATAGGGTCTTCGCTACTGTCGTTTAATTCGTTTAATAAAACTTTGCCACCTTGATATAAAAGAACTGCCGCTGTTACTTTTAGCAGCGGAAGTTCCTTTACTAAGTATGTTAACTTCTCCTCGGGTCTCCGTATCGGTTTTTTTCGATTTGGAAACAACCTTTGTAGAATCGGTTTTTTTGGCGGCTGTGCTGGCGTCGTTTTTCTTTTTGCCATTGGTCGCCATTTTACATTCTTTTAAGTTTCTCCATTAGGTCGTATCTCTCTTTACCTAATTTTGCAAACTGCTTTAATTCTCTTTCGTAATCAGCGTATTTAGATAAATAATTTTTCATCTGTGTAACTGTTTTACTTTTTGGCTTTTTTGGCGGTCTTTTTTTAAAACCGGCAAGTTTTGCCATTTTCATCTGTATTGAGGTATTATATGTTTTAGCCATAACTCTTATTTTAATTATTAATAAAATTTATTATTATTGGTTTGACTGCATCGGCACTACCTTGTTGTATTTTATTCGCAAATTTTTGAATATTTTTTTCTCCAAAATAATCGACTATTACAGCCAAATTATTTTCTAAATTTTCAATGCTTTCAATTTCTGCTGTTTCCGGGTCGTATTCTTTTTTAAATCCTTGCATAGAGTTATTTGTTTGTGGTGTTAATTTAGCTTCAATAAATTTACTAACAAAGCCGGTAAGCAAATAATTTACTTTACCGCCTAAAGTTTCCATTTCAGCAACTTTTGTTCTAAGGTCGTTAACCTCTTTATCTCGTTCCATGTCTCTTAATCTTTGGTTGACTAGTTCGTCAACTTTTTGATTTAAAGAAGACATCGAAACAAAGTCTTCTGACTGTCCGTTTAAACTTGGTGACGGACTAATTAAAGTTTCGTAAAATTCTGTTTTAACTTCCAGCATATTACGTTTTTGCTCTCCCTCAGTTCCTTTACCTAACAAGACAGTAAATTTACCGCTAACAATTTCTTCAAGTTCTTGCAATCTTTTAATTAAATCTTGCGGCGTTTCTCTTTTTATATTTTCGAACGCTCTTGAATTTTCTGTTAAATCTCCCTCGTATAGTTTAGCAGATTTATAATTATTGTCTTGAATTAACTTATATATTTTATTTAAACTTACAATCATCTATCCCTATATTTTAAACGGTAATATACAATACTTATTGTAACTGTTGTTCTTAATTGATTTTCAAAAGTTAAAGCGTCTTTTATTTCTACATAAGGAAAAGCCGGCGAAGTATAAATCGGAATTGCTTGAACGTTTGTGTCGTCTTTAACTGGAATATTAACCGGCGACCCGTTAAACGTTATTATAACCCTTGGGTCTCCACCCGGCGTTACAGCAAAAGGGTCTATAAAAATTGCATAACCAATTGTTCCCGGCGGTGTAACATATTCTTGTGATTTTAAAAATGGTAAACCAGCACCCGGAACGCCAATTTCTAATTGTTGCGAAGACGTATAAAGTTGTTTGTCTGCATACCATTGTAAAAATGCGTCTGTACTAACGTTTAAACCAGCACTAAAAATTACTTCGTTTTTTTTTGTGTGACTTGGCATTAATTATCAAAATATAAAGTTAAATAAACTTGAAATTGTTGCGCTGCTCCAATGTTGTTTTGACTTGTTGTTTGTATGTTAAAAGTTGCACCCGGTTGTATTTGAATCGGTTGTATGTAATAATCTCTGCCCGTTTCTGCTTGATAATAAGTAGCTGAAACATTTTGTATAATTTCTATACCGTCAACTGTTATTGTAACTAAAGTTCTACTTTGTTCTAAGTTTGGAAAATTAGCTGCGTCGTTTAATGGCACAACAGTTAGAACGCCAACTGCTCCAATACTACCGTTATTTCTTGGTGCTGTAAAAGTTGAACTGCTTATGCTCCCCCCTACTGCGTTTTGTGCTACTGTATGATAATAAGTTCGTCTTTTTAATCCTTGTCCAAAAGGCATACGAAAGTTTTGAGTGTACATTTTATGCGCCGGCGTTTCATAATAAACAATTACTTGCGCGGTTTGTTCTGTTGCACTTACCGGCGTATTAGAACCGTCTATTGTAAGCGTTCCGGTTTGTCCGTCTGAATAGTTTGCTCGGACTCTAAATTTGTGGTCTCGTCCGTATTGAAAAGAGGACGTCCAATAAGTAAGCTGTGTATCTTGCACCAAATTTTGACCCCCAACATTAAGAGTAGCACCGCAATTATCTTGCAAAGCCGCAACGGTATTGTTAATGCTGTATATATCAAAATATTTACTTATCCCTCTGTCTGTTGATAGTCTAAAATCGTTGCTAGTAAACCCAGCAGCTGCGTTTGTTAAAAGGTCGAAACCTTGTTGTAATAATACGGGTACTTCTTTCATAAATCAAATTTTTAGATTAAGTGTTTAAACGCCCTATGAAAAGATTGTAGAGCGTTTTTTATAAAATTATTAAATTAACCCGATACCAATTAATTCAAACCACATACCGTTAAGAGCATCAGAAACCGCCCTTTCATATTGTAAAGTTTGATTTCCTTTAGCAGAAACAACTAAACTAAAATCAGATTGTGATGGAATTAAAATTGGTTGAGATAATTCAAATCTACCTCTTTGTTGTGTTAACAAAACGTTATCAAACTGCGTTAATGGTATGCCTTTCTGCATAACTATACCGTTAACTGTAAAATCGTAAGTAGCGTTAAACAACGTGTTATTAGCACTACTACCTACGCCAGCTGAATTTATCGCTGCAAAACCTTTTGAAACTCTCGTAAAAGGTGTTTGCTGAGTGTTTGAACTACCTATCCAACCACCGGCTTGTATTGCAGTAACTAAAAAATGCTGCGATTGTGGTAAAACAAAATTATTTCCCGGAAAATTTGTTAATGCTTGGTCGTAAGTTCCAGTAAAAAATTTAGCTGTTGTCGCTAGTGTTGTGTTATCCGATGTTTGTACAAAATGATACAACGATTGGTAAGCTATTGTTTTACTATTGCTTATTGGTAAATTAGCAGCTGTTAAATATTTAACAAAATTTGCTTGCTCTACGCCCGGTAAAGCTATATTTTTTTCAATTGATTGTGGTATTGCCATTTTTTTTTATTTTAAAATTAAATTAAACCAACTCCAAGTAGTTCACATCTGATATTATAGTTGGTCGGAAATACGCTACCGTCTTGAGTTGCGACTGTAATTTCTAAACTAGTCTGTCCAGCCCAAATTACGGGTACATTAAGATATAAAACTCCCCTACTCTGCGTAATTAAATCACTATCCCAGTCACCGCCCCAAACTTCTCTTAAATAAACTACTCCATTTGTCTGTAAAGTAACATTTAATCCCGGTGCTGGTAATTCACTATTAGTATCTCCCGTTGTTACTGGGTTGTTTCCGGTTGTAAAACCTTTTTGCCAAACACAATCGCCTAATGCAAAGTTTGCTGGTGCTGTTCCGTTGTCTGTATGAAACATTATACCATAAATAATAACGTGTTCACTACTTGGCTGGACATAACTACCATCTAAGTTTGTTACAACTTGGTTATAGTCGCCACTAAATAAAGTAACTTCTGTTGACGCGGCGCAATTTTTAGCGTCGTAATTGGTCTGTCTGCTATTGTTTTAGATTGTTGAACAACATTATTAGATGCTCTAAAATAATTTCTAATTTGATTTTCAAACAAACCCGGATTGGCTAATCTGCTTGATACTTGTGGTGTTAAAAAACTCATTTTCTATTTTTTATTTATTACATTAATATATCGTCTGCCATGTCGTTTAAAACAACGCTACCGTCCATCATATCGCCAATGCCAGTTGCTGCCGTTGCTGCGCCTAAATTAACTGTATTTGGCGTATTGCCCGGCTCAATATAATTTATTCTACTAAAACCTTCCATTTGTTCGCCAATGTCTTCGCCAATGTCTGTTCCGGTTGCTCCTAGCATACCATAACCGACCGGCTTATACTTATCATCTGCAAAGTAAATTATTGCCGCACCTAATAGAGCCGGCACATAAGGCAACATTTGTTCGCCCGTACCTTCTTTAAAAAAGTCAACTTTATCTTCTAATTGGTCTACTGCTACGCCGGCTACTACGCCGCCAGCTAATGCGCCTACTACGGCTGTAATGTCAAATTGTTTAGCGTATTTGCTTGTTCTTGCTGCCATTTTTTTTATTTTTTAATTTATCTTCTTTTACGTTTTTTTGGAAATACTATTTCTTTTACTGCGCCGCCGGTTGCTGCGTCTACTATTAAAATACCACCTAATGCAGCGGCAATATAACTAAAAGGTGCGTTTCTTCTAAACCATCTTTTTACTTGTCTTCCGGTCTTTCCTTGCATATCCATACCATTTAGTTGATAGTCTAGTCTTGAAAAACCACCGTTCATTGTTGGCGGTGAGACCACTCTACTAAATCCTACTTGACTGCCACTAGCTTCATTTAATTGCATAAGATTACTTTAATTTTTTTACTAATATACTATTTTTATTTTAATGTTTAAACNGCTTNTCAAAAGATCACTTACGTTTTTTCTTTTTGCCTTTTTTTCCTTTGCCGCTTAACGCTAAATATCCAACAACCGCCGCACCTATTGCAATAGGCACAATTGGTAAACTGCTCTCGTCTTCTATTGGTTCGCCGTCTCCGGTTCTTAAACTACTTTCCGGGTCGTCGTCTCCAAAAGGTAAATCAATTCCCGTTGCATCTTCAAAACTGTCTGCAAGTTGACCACCAAAACCGCTACCAAAACCGCCGCCGTCTCCACCAAAAAAGCCGCCGTCGCCGCCGTCGCCGCCGCCAAATATTTCTCCAGCTGTTTCAGTTATGTTCCCAAAAACATCACGCAGAACGCCACCGTCTCCACGTCTTTCGTTACGTTTTATCTGTCTTTGTTCTTGTCTTAATCTTTTTGCCTCTTGTCTTGATTCTTGACGCTCTAAACGTCTTGCTGCTCTAGTGTCTTGTCTTTCTGCTCTTTTTGTTTGTCTTCCCTCTTGTCTTTCTTCTCGTCTTGTTCTTCTTTCGTCTCGTCTTTCTGCACGTCTTTCCGAGCCAGTTAATTCTTTTCTTCTTTCTCGTCTTGCAAGTCTTTTAGCTTTTCTGTCGTCTCTGCTTTTTTGTCTTGCCAATCTAGCGTCTAGGTTTTCGTCTCTACGAGTTGACCGTTTTGTTCTACGGTCAGCAGTTTTTTTTCTTCTGTCGTCTCTTTTTCCTTGTCTTGCTGCTTTTTTTGCTTTTCTTGCTGCTTTTCTTACTGCCCTTGCACCGGGTGCATTTAATTGCTTGCCATGACTTGCGCCTGCCATTATAGAACCGTCAGGCATNACGTGTGTNTCGCCGTTTAAACCGTATGTGCCATTTATCATATCTACGACAGACATTTCCATGCCGCCAATAGCATTTTTAATAGTACCACCGTTCATTTGTCTTTTTTGTCTTATTGCTGCAACTCTAGCTGGAACTTGAATTGATGATGCTTTTTGTCTTACTGCTTGTCTTGCTCCACTTACTTTTTGTCTTGATGCACTTCTTGCACTAGATAATGCGGACTGTCTTTTTTTCTTACGTCTTTGCCTTTTTCCTTGCAAAGAAACGTCGTTAACGGTATTTTGTGGGTTAACCCTTAAAAAACCTTGTAATGCTTCTAACTTCATATAACTTTTAGTTTTTGACTTTTATAATAAGGTACTGACTTAAATAATTGCATATTACTTTTATTTCCTTTGCCCGTTTGGTCTTGTCCTATAACCAAATCAATCGGTAAATTGTAATCGTCGAGTACCACAAAAATATGATTATAATTTTCTGGCTGATTTTGATTAGTAGCCACCATTATAAAGCTATGCGGAATACGCAAGTTAATTAAAAATTGTGACAATAAAACAGAATAATCAACACAATTGCCTATGCCGTCGCGCAAAGACTTAGTTCCATATCTTATTTGCTGTCTATTTGGATTATCTTTTTGAAAAGTAACGTTATCCCAAATAAATTTACTTACATCTTTAACGCCGGATAGAGTAGGGGAGACGTTATTTTGTATTATATATTTATTAAAAAAAGGATTTTCAGACCCTAACAAAGCGTATTTACGCATTGCGCTAATAGTATCAAATTGATTTGCTTTACGTTTTATTAAGGTACGCACCTAGTTTATTTTTTATAATAAAGTCTTCTATGTTAACAATACACTCAACGTTTTGCGGCTTGCGGATTTCTTTAAAAGACATTATATTTAATTTCTGACCTTTAAAATTAGTCTTTTTTTGGTCTTTATAGTTTGAATATACACAATAATTATAATTATTTGCAGACCATTTTGGTTTAATGTCAGTTGTTAAAACTATATATGCCATAACAAATCTACCGTAGTAATGATTTTCAATTCTTTCTACTAACTTTTGGTAACCCGTCCACTCGTCGCGATAGTATTCGCCGTCGTGTCCTCTATATAAATCTAAAGACGGCAGCCAAACCCATTTATTTGGGTTGTCTCTAAATGTAATAACCATTTTAAAACGCGCATAGTCGTTAATAGCGTCAATAATTGACCGTTTTCCTTTACTGTTTAAACGCCTAGTGGCTTTTTCTCTTGGTGTTTCTGCTCGTCTTTGGTCTTTTAGATTTGTTAAATAGTCTTGAAAGTGGTCTCCAAAATTTACTGCGTTTGTTTTTCTTTTCATTTGATAAGTGTTTATATTCGTATTTCCAATATGCGTAGTCTTCTAGCATTTTTTTAATCTTTTAACTAATTTATATGTATCGTCGCTTATTTCAATTTCATAATTATATGCTGGGTCGTAGTAAGAAGACTGCAAAATTTTTGCTTGTTCTAAGTCGGCTATTGTATGCAATTCGTAAGCTATATTATTTGGCTTATAAGTTAACTTTTGCGCTTGGAATTGTAATCTATCTCTTTCAATTTCTAATTGCGTCGATTCTTGTTTCAATAATAATATTTCTGTTTCTAATAATTCTACCCGTCGGCTCGCTCTTAACCATTTATCTTTTATTGCAACGTATGTTTTTTTTAAAACGAATCGACTAGGGGAGGGGTTAATTATTTTTTTCTTCTTTTTTAAATCCATAGAGTTTATTTATTATATGTTCGGCGTCTTGTCTGCGGTCTTTCCACAAACCTTTTGAAAATCCTTTTTTGACAAATTCAATAGTGTCGTTTAAATGCTCGTCTTCTTCTTGCCAAATCCATTCTTTTTTTATCATAAAATTAATTTTGTTTTATTTCTTCGTGTATTAACTCTTTTAAGTCGTCAATATCTTTAAGCAATTTAATTAATTCCCGGTCAATTAAAACAAAGTCAATTGCTTGGTCGTTGTTGTTAATTTGTTGATAACCGAATTTTTGCATTAATACTATAATACGTTCAAAATTTTTTAATACTTCTAATGTGTAAAACTTGTTCATAACTATATAAATTTTATTAAGCAAAAAAAACCCGACGTGTTTAAACGTCGGGTGCTGGTTGTTAGACCGTTTAAACGTCTAACATACTGTATTGGTCGCCGCCTACGCTTAGACCGTTGACATATTCCGTCTGCTTAATTCTTTCGTCTAATTTAGACAATTCAATTCGCAAATTGCGTTTGTCAGTATAAAATTTTAGACGCAAATATTCGTCTTGTAATTCTGCAATTTTATTGCTCATAGTATTTATTAAAGTGTCTTGATTTTCAATTAATAAATACAGATTTTCGATTTCAGTTTTTAAATTCATAGAGTTTAATTATTCGTAAATATATTTTAGTTCGTAAATTTGGTTCATGTCGCCGTCTTTATTGTAATAACTATTATTAAATTGGTCAATAAAATCGTCTAATAAATCTTCTTCCATTTGGACAACTAACTGGTCAATAATTTCAGATACATCTACTTTTTCTAATTCTACGCCGGCGCATATAAGGTGCGAACCTATTGCATTTTCTAACCATTTATACGCGCCGCAGTCGTTAAAATCGTCGCTAATTTGGTCTAATAATTGTCTGTAATTTATTTCTATTTTTTTCATATCGTGTTAATGTTTAAACGCCCAACAAAATTGTCGGGCGTTGATTTATATTAATGACTAACAGTTAACAAGCCGCCACAAGCGTTGCACGTGTAGTCTGTGATTAGTTCAATATTTTTTTGTGAAGTTCTAAAGCTAAAACCGCAGCTAAAATGTTCGCCGCCGTCTTCACAACTTACTTTAATATTACGCGTGTTTTGTTTTTTGCGTGTAATAGTAATTAAGTCATGCGGATAATTACCCAGCGTTTTGGCTATTTTCCTGAGTTTTACGAGCAGATTTTTGTTTGCCGCTGCTGATGTTGGTTTGTTTTGATTTAATCCAATAGCGCAGCAGATAGACCAAAAGCGCGAATTATGCCCGTTTTGGCAATTGTCAATTGCATGGACTAACTCATGTGTTAAAGTGTCGAGAATTTCAATTGCTTTATCGACTACCGGAGAAATAAATATCTCATTTATGCCGCTTTTACTGCTGGCACGATTAAAACAGCAGCCGAGCGTATGCCGGCGCGCTGTGTTACCGGTTGGTGTAAATCCACAGGTCACTTTTACATCTTTTGGAACGCTAAAAAACTTGTTTGGCTTTTTAATTAGGTTGTGAGGATTAGAATAATAATAATTCCCGTACTCAACAATAGTTTTATTGAATACCTCTTTATTAATGAGCGCAACAGCGGCAAAAAGCCACTGTTCACGCGTTTTGTATGTTCTATTTTTAGTCATTTATAAGAGTGTTAAATTCTGTTTCACTTATTACGGTCAAATTTAACTCTCTTGCAACATAGTTAATATGCTTGCTGGTGGTCGGACTGGTTGTCATTGTGCCAACTTTCCAAGCGTGGGTTATTAAATATGGTCTTGAGATGGTTGCAACGTGGGTTGTATAGCTTGTTACGACGTCGCCCGTAACGTTAAGATTTGCTTTATATCTTTCATTGTTTATAAGATTAGTTAATAAAAATTCGTGAGGCTAATATAAGGCGTTTAAACGTAATAACCAAATTTAAATGTTAAAAAAAGTTAACACAGCCCGTTTAAACGGTGTGTGCATTATGCGAGCGCGGTTTTATATACGCGTGCTTTTTAGGTCTAGTAAATAACGGGTATTTTTAACCGGTCAAGTAATATAAGTAAATGTTAAGTAAATGTTAAATAGACTAAATCTTAGGTTTTACTTATACTATTAAGTTATGACCATAGAAATATTATGTTAACCAAAAGACTGTTTTTGCCTTGTTTAACGTTTGAGGGTGTTTTTTACAGCTGTGACGGGGTAAAATATGCAAAAATTCGTATTATTTGCCCGTTTAAGCGTCTAATATAGTCAAAAAACTATTAAATCAAGTCTTTTTTGCTAATAAATAGCATTATATAGAGGTAAAACCCGTTAAAATTGTTATCTTTACTTATGATTTGCTCGGTTTATTCCGATAAGTTGTAAAAATTCGTAGAGTAAAAGACCCTATTTGCCTAGCATTTAGGGTCTTTTTTTGGCTATTTGTAAGCATATAAAAGCAAATTTGCCGCATATATTAACAACCTCTCCCCCACCCTACCCCAAAAAGCATTATATTAGAGGTATGAAAGGTATTTATCAAGGCAGAAATGTTACTTTAGAAAGTCCGCGACGTTTACGAGCTGGAGACGTATCTTATGGNAGNAAAAAATTTGAGGTATTTGTATTGGACGGCGCAAGAGTTAAACGCGTAACGTACGGCGACCCTAATATGAAAATTAGAAAAAATAATCCAGCTGCACGCGCGAATTTTTTAGCGCGGCATAATTGCGATACTAAAAAAAGTAAATTAAAAGCCGGTTATTGGTCTTGCCAAAAATGGTTATGAGTATAGGAAAAATATCTGTGCGCGATTCTCAGACAGTTAAGACGTTCTTTTTTCGTCTAAATAAGGAATTACATACTTATAAATAGCAAACGCAGCGGCAAAACCGGTAAATATTCTACTATAATTAACGCCGTATAAACTTTCAAGTGCTGGGTCAACAAATTTTCCGTTTTTTCTTAAACCATAATGTAAATGCGCACCCGTTACATTTCCTGAATTACCGGTTGTTGCTATAATTTGTCCTTGGTTTACGTCGTCGCCCTCACTTCCTTTAAATGATTTTAAATGCGCGTAACGACTTTCTAAATTATTGTCGTGGTCTACAATCATATATAAACCGCTCCTTGATGATATTCCAATTTTTGTAATTGTTCCACTTTCAACAGCATAAACATTTGAACCAATTGGCGTAGCTAAGTCGATACCATTGTGCATCTTAAACGGCGGCGGCGGAAACGGGTTACGTCTATTTCCAAAACCGCTGTTAATTATCCAAAATTTTTCGTCTACGGGTTTAACTAATGCCATGCGTTTAAACGTTTAGTGTAAAAGATCAGTTAATGTTATTTTAATTGCGCACAATATAAACCGCAGTTGCAACAGCTAATAAAGGTACTGTTAAATTTCCCTTTTTTTTGGGTTGCCCTTGTTTTTGCAATGCACCAGCTGTTCCAAGTCTTGAGCGAACGGCTTGTAATGTTCTTTCGTATGGTGTAATTAACCAATCAGAAAACATATAATTAGTATTTAATCTTAACCAATCTGCTAAATTTTCATTGTATGATAATAAAAATGCGTTGTATATTGCTCGTAATTGCGCATTGTTATATTTATATATCATTGAAAATAATATATTCATTAATAAGCAATGTTCTTGATTAGTTGCATCATCAGGGTAAACATCTCCAGTAAAAACAGTATGTAAATATTCTGCAATTTTGTTTGGAGACATTAAACGCAACATTACGGGAAAGCTGTCTGTTGGTGCTATGTTAATTGGTGTTTCTGTACCTTTTCTTACATAAGTTAAATCGTCTGAATACCACGATAAATAAGCAAACTCCCCTACTGTACTGTCAAAAAACTTTGTTATTGGTATAGGAATATTTTTAGGTATAACCGTAACTAACTTTGTGTCAATAGGGTCTTCGCTACTGTCGTTTAATTCGTTTAATAAAACTTTGCCACCTTGATATAAAAGAACTGCCGCTGTTACTTTTAGCAGCGGAAGTTCCTTTACTAAGTATGTTAACTTCTCCTCGGGTCTCCGTATCGGTTTTTTTCGATTTGGAAACAACCTTTGTAGAATCGGTTTTTTTGGCGGCTGTGCTGGCGTCGTTTTTCTTTTTGCCATTGGTCGCCATTTTACATTCTTTTAAGTTTCTCCATTAGGTCGTATCTCTCTTTACCTAATTTTGCAAACTGCTTTAATTCTCTTTCGTAATCAGCGTATTTAGATAAATAATTTTTCATCTGTGTAACTGTTTTACTTTTTGGCTTTTTTGGCGGTCTTTTTTTAAAACCGGCAAGTTTTGCCATTTTCATCTGTATTGAGGTATTATATGTTTTAGCCATAACTCTTATTTTAATTATTAATAAAATTTATTATTATTGGTTTGACTGCATCGGCACTACCTTGTTGTATTTTATTCGCAAATTTTTGAATATTTTTTTCTCCAAAATAATCGACTATTACAGCCAAATTATTTTCTAAATTTTCAATGCTTTCAATTTCTGCTGTTTCCGGGTCGTATTCTTTTTTAAATCCTTGCATAGAGTTATTTGTTTGTGGTGTTAATTTAGCTTCAATAAATTTACTAACAAAGCCGGTAAGCAAATAATTTACTTTACCGCCTAAAGTTTCCATTTCAGCAACTTTTGTTCTAAGGTCGTTAACCTCTTTATCTCGTTCCATGTCTCTTAATCTTTGGTTGACTAGTTCGTCAACTTTTTGATTTAAAGAAGACATCGAAACAAAGTCTTCTGACTGTCCGTTTAAACTTGGTGACGGACTAATCAAAGTTTCGTAAAATTCTGTTTTAACTTCCAGCATATTACGTTTTTGCTCTCCCTCAGTTCCTTTACCTAACAAGACAGTAAATTTACCGCTAACAATTTCTTCAAGTTCTTGCAATCTTTTAATTAAATCTTGCGGCGTTTCTCTTTTTATATTTTCGAACGCTCTTGAATTTTCTGTTAAATCTCCCTCGTATAGTTTAGCAGATTTATAATTATTGTCTTGAATTAACTTATATATTTTATTTAAACTTACAATCATCTATCCCTATATTTTAAACGGTAATATACAATACTTATTGTAACTGTTGTTCTTAATTGATTTTCAAAAGTTAAAGCGTCTTTTATTTCTACATAAGGAAAAGCCGGCGAAGTATAAATCGGAATTGCTTGAACGTTTGTGTCGTCTTTAACTGGAATATTAACCGGCGACCCGTTAAACGTTATTATAACCCTTGGGTCTCCACCCGGCGTTACAGCAAAAGGGTCTATAAAAATTGCATAACCAATTGTTCCCGGCGGTGTAACATATTCTTGTGATTTTAAAAATGGTAAACCAGCACCCGGAACGCCAATTTCTAATTGTTGCGAAGACGTATAAAGTTGTTTGTCTGCATACCATTGTAAAAATGCGTCTGTACTAACGTTTAAACCAGCACTAAAAATTACTTCGTTTTTTTTTGTGTGACTTGGCATTAATTATCAAAATATAAAGTTAAATAAACTTGAAATTGTTGCGCTGCTCCAATGTTGTTTTGACTTGTTGTTTGTATGTTAAAAGTTGCACCCGGTTGTATTTGAATCGGTTGTATGTAATAATCTCTGCCCGTTTCTGCTTGATAATAAGTAGCTGAAACATTTTGTATAATTTCTATACCGTCAACTGTTATTGTAACTAAAGTTCTACTTTGTTCTAAGTTTGGAAAATTAGCTGCGTCGTTTAATGGCACAACAGTTAGAACGCCAACTGCTCCAATACTACCGTTATTTCTTGGTGCTGTAAAAGTTGAACTGCTTATGCTCCCCCCTACTGCGTTTTGTGCTACTGTATGATAATAAGTTCGTCTTTTTAATCCTTGTCCAAAAGGCATACGAAAGTTTTGAGTGTACATTTTATGCGCCGGCGTTTCATAATAAACAATTACTTGCGCGGTTTGTTCTGTTGCACTTACCGGCGTATTAGAACCGTCTATTGTAAGCGTTCCGGTTTGTCCGTCTGAATAGTTTGCTCGGACTCTAAATTTGTGGTCTCGTCCGTATTGAAAAGAGGACGTCCAATAAGTAAGCTGTGTATCTTGCACCAAATTTTGACCCCCAACATTAAGAGTAGCACCGCAATTATCTTGCAAAGCCGCAACGGTATTGTTAATGCTGTATATATCAAAATATTTACTTATCCCTCTGTCTGTTGATAGTCTAAAATCGTTGCTAGTAAACCCAGCAGCTGCGTTTGTTAAAAGGTCGAAACCTTGTTGTAATAATACGGGTACTTCTTTCATAAATCAAATTTTTAGATTAAGTGTTTAAACGCCCTATGAAAAGATTGTAGAGCGTTTTTTATAAAATTATTAAATTAACCCGATACCAATTAATTCAAACCACATACCGTTAAGAGCATCAGAAACCGCCCTTTCATATTGTAAAGTTTGATTTCCTTTAGCAGAAACAACTAAACTAAAATCAGATTGTGATGGAATTAAAATTGGTTGAGATAATTCAAATCTACCTCTTTGTTGTGTTAACAAAACGTTATCAAACTGCGTTAATGGTATGCCTTTCTGCATAACTATACCGTTAACTGTAAAATCGTAAGTAGCGTTAAACAACGTGTTATTAGCACTACTACCTACGCCAGCTGAATTTATCGCTGCAAAACCTTTTGAAACTCTCGTAAAAGGTGTTTGCTGAGTGTTTGAACTACCTATCCAACCACCGGCTTGTATTGCAGTAACTAAAAAATGCTGCGATTGTGGTAAAACAAAATTATTTCCCGGAAAATTTGTTAATGCTTGGTCGTAAGTTCCAGTAAAAAATTTAGCTGTTGTCGCTAGTGTTGTGTTATCCGATGTTTGTACAAAATGATACAACGATTGGTAAGCTATTGTTTTACTATTGCTTATTGGTAAATTAGCAGCTGTTAAATATTTAACAAAATTTGCTTGCTCTACGCCCGGTAAAGCTATATTTTTTTCAATTGATTGTGGTATTGCCATTTTTTTTTATTTTAAAATTAAATTAAACCAACTCCAAGTAGTTCACATCTGATATTATAGTTGGTCGGAAATACGCTACCGTCTTGAGTTGCGACTGTAATTTCTAAACTAGTCTGTCCAGCCCAAATTACGGGTACATTAAGATATAAAACTCCCCTACTCTGCGTAATTAAATCACTATCCCAGTCACCGCCCCAAACTTCTCTTAAATAAACTACTCCATTTGTCTGTAAAGTAACATTTAATCCCGGTGCTGGTAATTCACTATTAGTATCTCCCGTTGTTACTGGGTTGTTTCCGGTTGTAAAACCTTTTTGCCAAACACAATCGCCTAATGCAAAGTTTGCTGGTGCTGTTCCGTTGTCTGTATGAAACATTATACCATAAATAATAACGTGTTCACTACTTGGCTGGACATAACTACCATCTAAGTTTGTTACAACTTGGTTATAGTCGCCACTAAATAAAGTAACTTCTGTTGACGCGGCGCAATTTTTAGCGTCGTAAATTGGTCTGTCTGCTATTGTTTTAGATTGTTGAACAACATTATTAGATGCTCTAAAATAATTTCTAATTTGATTTTCAAACAAACCCGGATTGGCTAATCTGCTTGATACTTGTGGTGTTAAAAAACTCATTTTCTATTTTTTATTTATTACATTAATATATCGTCTGCCATGTCGTTTAAAACAACGCTACCGTCCATCATATCGCCAATGCCAGTTGCTGCCGTTGCTGCGCCTAAATTAACTGTATTTGGCGTATTGCCCGGCTCAATATAATTTATTCTACTAAAACCTTCCATTTGTTCGCCAATGTCTTCGCCAATGTCTGTTCCGGTTGCTCCTAGCATACCATAACCGACCGGCTTATACTTATCATCTGCAAAGTA
>JGI24004J15324_10000516_pt1 | contig 15751 bp, 18 predicted proteins | sample LinPmetageLP32_FD_15324 | JGI IMG/M metagenome (IMG submission 15324)
CTGTCTTTTTTGTGCAAACTAGGATTTTTACGAGACAAATGAAAAGAACAAGAGCTGACAGCGCGGAGAATGCCGCCAAAGTAATGTCGGCGGCGGGGCAAACGGTGTATGCTCCCAGCACCGTCCCGTTGTCGGCAGACGACTTACCGTTTTTCTCTAACGTGATAGAAGAGTTTGCGCGGTCGCAATGGTCGACCCATGCGCTAGAGCTGGCCGCGATGATGGCCAGATGTATGTGCGACCTTAATCGTGAACAGCAAGAATTAAGAGTTGAGGGGTTCATTGCAGTCCGAGAAAACGGAACAACGGTCGAAAATCCTCGCGCTAGAGTTGTAAAATCATTGACCGGCGACCTCTTATCGTTGCGTCGATCGCTTGGAGTGAACGCGCGCGCGCGCGAAGAGGCGCACGTTGCAAGCAAAAAGACAGCTATATCAAAGGCTTATGAGAAAGATGCGACCGATTTGGACGACTTAATTGCTCGGCCGCAATGACGCGAGGTCGTAAAGTTTGCGATTTTATTGAGAAATTTTGTTTAATTCCGGAAGGCGCGGACGTCGGCAAGCCAATGAAATTGTTGCCGTTCCAAAGAAAATTTATCAAAGAGGTTTTTGACAACCCCAACGGAACGTCGCGCGCTTATCTTTCAGTCGCTCGGAAGAATGGTAAGTCCGCTTTGATCGCGGCAATTGTCTTGGCGCACTTGATCGGACCCGAAGCACGACAAAACAGTCAGCTTATTTCGGGCGCAAGATCGCGAGAACAGGCGGCGCTTGTGTTTAAGTTGGCCGAAAAAATGGTCCGATTATCGCCGGAGTTGATCAAGGTTATCCGGATCGTGCCTAGTCAAAAGATGCTGATCGGCTTGATAATGAACGTTGAGTACAAAGCGATTAGCGCCGAGGCTGGAACGGCTCACGGCTTGTCGCCAGTGTTGGCAATCTTAGACGAAGTAGGACAAGTTCGCGGACAGCAAGATAGTTTCATTGAGGCAATCGAAACAGCGCAAGGCGCGCACATTAATCCGCTGTTGATTGCAATCTCGACTCAAGCGGCAACGGACGGAGATTTATTTAGCATATGGCTCGACGATGCGGCGAATGCAAAAGATAAACGGATCGTTTCGCACCTCTACACCGCGCCCAAGGAATGCGAAATTATGGACCGGCTTGCGTGGAGAAAAGCAAACCCCGCACTTGGAAAGTTTCGCTCGCGTCAAGATATGGAAGATTTTGCAAAGCAAGCGGAGCGCTTGCCCGCGAAATCAAACAGCTTTCGGTGGCTATATTTAAACCAGCGGATTGAGGCGCAGTCTCCATTTCTGTCGCGATCCGAATGGGAAGCAAACAGCGGACCGGCCGCTGTCGAGCTTGGCGACGTTTGCTATGCTGGCTTAGACTTGTCAGCGTCGAGAGATTTGACGGCGCTTGTTTTAGTTTTTCCGAAGGACGACGGCTTTCATGTTGTGCCTCATTTCTGGCTACCGGCGGACGGCTTGCTCGACAAAAGCCGGTCGGAAAAAGTGCCTTATGATATGTGGGCGGATCAAGGTTATTTACACACGATCGCCGGTCCTGTCATCGTGCCGGAAGTAATAGCGCGCGCCGTTGCGGAAGTTGCCGAAGATTACGATTTACAAATGCTGGCTTATGACCGCTGGCGGATTAACGATTTTACGAGAGAGCTGGATAACATTGGAGCGGTCATTCCGATGGTTCCGTTTGGTCAAGGCTTTAAAGATATGGCACCGGCGGTTGACAAGTTAGAGCGATTGGTTGCCGATCGCAAGCTGTCTCACGGTGGCCATCCAATACTCAATATGTGCGCGGCTGGTGCCGTTGCTCAATCCGATCCGGCGGGAAACCGGAAACTTAACAAGGGAAAATCTTACAGTAAGATTGACGGACTTGTCGCTCTGGCGATGGCTCTGGGAACGGTTGGCGCGGAAGAAATCGCGGCGGCTTCTCCGTGGGATGATCCTCAATATAAGCTGGCGGTTTAAGGATAGACATGGGCGTTTTTGATATATTCAAAAAGGAAGATCGGAACCTTGAGAATCCGAATGCGCCAGTGTCGGCGCAAGACTTCTTACATATAATGGGCTGGAACCATTCGACCAGCTCGGCCGGTGTAACTGTAAACATCGAAACAGCGCTTGGCGTTCCGGCGGTTTGGGCGGCGGTTAATTTTATTTCTGGAACTTTGGCAAGCCTGCCGCTTGAGGTCTACCGCGTCAACGAAGCTGGGACCGAGCGCGTTCGGACAGGATTGGCCCAATGGATCGACCGCGCTGTCAGCCCCTACAAGTCGAGCTATGAATGGCGTAAGTACACGTTTGAACAAGTCCTTACCGGCGGTCGTGGCCTAACATATATTGCGCGCAATAACTCCGGCGAGGTCAGTGATCTTCTGCCGCTTGATCCAAATTCGGTACAAGTCGCCGAGGTATCGGATCAAGTCGGACTAGGATTAAAAAGCTACCGGACGACTGCGAGATATTACGACGCTTCTGAAATTCTTGATTTCACTTACATGACTAAATCGAATATGATCGACAGTCGTGGTCCGATAATGGCGCATCGCGAAACACTCGGAATGGCAATCGCGGCGGCGGCGTATGGCTCAAAAGCATTTCAATCCGGCGGTATTCCACCGGCTGTTTTGCAAGGTCCATTTCAGAGCGGCGCAGCGGCGTCCAGAGCGTCCGAAGATGTTGCGGCTGCGACAGCCAAGCTAGCGCGCGAAGGTCGCCCTGTCATGGCTCTCCCAGCCGGACACGAATTAAAATCAATCGGTTTTTCACCGAACGATATGCAGCTCATAGAATTGCAACGATTTGTGATTGAGCAAGTCGCAAGAATTTACAGTTTGCCTCCGATCTTTTTGCAAGATTTATCGACCGGCACGTTTTCAAATGTGGAACAACAAGACTTGCATTTTGTTAAGCATACGCTTCGCCGATGGATCGAACAGTTTGAACAGGAAATGAATTTGAAACTATTCGGGCGAACAAGCGATTTGCAGATCAGATTTAATGTCGACAGCTTGTTACGCGGTGATCTTAAAACGCGGATGGAAGCACACGCGACGGCAATTCAGAACGGCATTAAGACGCCAAATGAAGTTCGCGATTTAGAGGAATTAAGTCCGCGAGACAACGGTGACGACCTTTTAATTCAAGGCGCAACGGTGCCGATCGGAACACAACCAAACGCGGTTGACCAAGAGGAATAACAAATGGAAAATTTTGAAAGTAGAACGGCGACCGGATTTGAAATTCGGGCGGACGGCGACGCTGTTTCGGTCGAAGGATATGCGGCCGTCTTTAATCAAGAAACTATGATTGGTGGACAGTTTCGTGAGCAAATTGCGCGCGGCGCTTTCACCGACGCGGTCGGTCGTGACGACGTTGTTTTCTTGGTCAATCACGCTGGCTTGCCCTTGGCACGAACTCGCTCCGGAACTCTACAGCTTTCGGAGGACGATCACGGTCTAAAAATGCGCGCCGATCTGGACATGACTGATCCGGACGTCCGCGCAATTGTTCCAAAAATGCAACGCGGCGATCTGGATAAAATGTCGTTTGCATTTATTCCGACGCGGCAGAAGTGGGATGACGACGACGAATACCCGCGCCGCACAATTGAAGAGGCATCATTGCACGACGTTTCGATTGTAACCACTCCGGCGTACGACGGAACCGCGATCGGACTTCGATCTCTGGAAGATTTCAGAAAATCACAAAAGAAAACCCAAGCGGCTCGCCGAGTCAGGATGAAAGCTCGCTTGCATAAATAACGGCGTTTCCGCTGTTAATTGCCCAACATTCCGCGCTGTGGGCGAGCGCTGAACGGAACGTCGTGACGACGTCCCTTTCCCTTAGATGGAGGCCCACAATGGCTGACTTAAAAGACTTGCGGGAGCAAATGGCGCGCATAGCCACAGAAGCCCGTTCTAAATTAGACGAAGTTACAAACGACACACCCGAAGAAAGAGCAACAGAAATAGAAGCTCAATTCGACGCGATGATGGTCGACCACGACAGGCTACAAAAGAAAGTCGACAACGAGGTCCGTTTGCAAAAAGCAATGGACAAACTTCAAGCCACTGACTACAGCAAAGCTCCACCGGTCGAGGGTCGCGTTGCTCCGGCGGTTGATGCTGGTTTGACGATCGACTATCGTACTGCGTTTGCTCAAATGGTTGCGGCGGGCGGCGATGCTTATGTTGATTCGGAAGTTCGTCAGGTTTTAAAAGAGTATCGGGTTCAAACGGCTGGAACGAATACGGCCGGTGGTTTTACTGTACCGGTTGAGCTGGCAAACTACATTATAGAGAGCATGGCCGCATCGGGTCCGATGTACACGTCTGATCTTTTTACTGGCTTTGACAATGGCTCTGGCAACACATTCAACATTCCTACGCTTGACGATACCGGCTCTACAGCCGGAGCACATACAGAGGGCGGAGCTGTCGTAGACGACGGCGGGAAAGACGCAACATTCGGACAGAAAACAATGTCTGCATTTGCGTTTAATACTGAATGGATTCGCTGGTCTGCGGAACTAAATACAGACAGCATATTTTCGATGGAGCCACTCTTAGGTCGATTACTTGGCGACCGCATGGGTCGTCTTGCAAATAGCAAGTTGACAACTGGATCGGGCAGCTCGGACGTCGAGGGAATTGTTACAAATTCCGCGCTTGGTGTAACAGCGGCGAGTGCGACGGCGATTGCTTCGGACGAATTAATTGACCTGATACACTCTGTTGATCCAGCTTACCGGACCGGCCGAATGGCGTTTATGGTGAACGATCAAACTCTTGCGGCAATTCGTAAGCTAAAAGACGGCCAAGGAAATTATCTTTGGGCGGCTGGGTCATACATAAACAACACTCCGGACAGTTTGTTAGGTTATCCTATCGTTGTAAATCAGGCGATGGACTCAATTGCGACAGCTAAGAAAACAGTTCTGTTTGGTGATATGTCAGCTTTCTATGTTCGCAAGGTTGGCGCTCCGGCGCTCTATGTCGCGCGCGAAAGATTTGCGCCTGATTTTGGTATTCTTGGATACATTCGTTTTGACGGCTGTCTTACTAATACGGCCGCTGTCAAGCACCTCGTTCAAGCTTAAATAATTCGGGCGGGGCGCAAGCGCCCTGCCCTTTTACTTCGGGAGAAATCAAATGAAATTACGACTTCTCAGCGACATGGCCGGTATTGATTACGGTTACAACAAAGGCGACATTATTACCGTCAACGATAAGGACGCGATCAGGCGTTATATTGAGAACAATATTGCGGAGCCGGTGACAACGTCAAAGAAAGAAACCGCCGCGAAAAAGACGTCTGAAATAAAAACGGCTGTCGGAGAATAACAATGACTTTGCCGCTCCAACATCGAATTGAGCTGATAACGCCACCGGCGTCGGACGTGTTTACAATTTCTGATTTAAAAGAACACTTGCGAGTTGAGCATGACGACGAAGATCAATATATCTATTCGCTAATGAGCGCGGCTACTTCGTTCGTCGATGTTACCGGCGCACTTGGAAAAGCTTTGATAAATCAAACTTGGGGTGAGTGGATCGGTCCAAACCCAAGAACGGTTTTGCTTTCGCTCGGTCCGGTGCAGTCTGTCGACGCCATAAAATATTACGACGCTGACAACAATTTACAGACCTCGACGCTTTCACAGTTTTGGATTTTAGGTACAGCCGGACAAACAACGGTAACGCCGAAAACCGGCTACAAATGGCCGACAACTTTTAACCGCGACGACGCAATAAAGATTGAATATACGATCGGCCACGGCACAAGCGGAAGCAGCATCCCACAGGCGGTTCGCCATGCGATGTTAATGTTGATTGGGCATTATTACGAGAACAGAGAAAACGAGCTTATTGGTACAATTTCAAAGACGCTTCCGTTTGGTTTTGAAGATTTGATAAATTCGCAAAGGTCGTCTTGGTATGGCTAGAGCTGGACTGTTTCGGGACGCTTGCCAGTTCCAACGTATGTCGTCGACTGTCGACGCTTATGGAAACACGACCGGCGACTTTTCAAACCTAGTACGCCGATCCGGTTATCTGGTCGAGCGCATGGGTAAAGAAGCTACCGAGGGCGGCGCACTTAAAGACGTGTCAATTGCATCTTTAACGGTGCGCGCTGATGATGTCATAAAATCAATTACGGTTGCTGACCGCGTTATAGCTCGCGGAATAACGTGGGCAATCAAGTCAATACTACAGCCGACAAGCAAGGGCGACGTTTTAGAGTTGACGCTTGAAAAAGGAGTTGCGGCGTGAGGGTCGAAAGCAAGCGTTTGCAAAAATCTTTTTCGGATTTGCCTAACGCATATTTTAAAGAGCTTGAAAAAATGATCCGCAAGTCGGTTAGCGAGGGCGAAAAATTTATGCGCTTGCTAGCGCCGGTTGACAAGGGCGAGTTAAAGTCTGGCATCTCAACGCAGTTTGGCAGGATAGAAGAAGGCGTGGCCGGAAGCCGTAAAGAAATTTTTGCCGGTTCGATTGAGGCGGCTGCGAGCACAAAAGAAGATCAGACAAAAGCAAAGGCGATCGAACTTGGTCGGCGCAAAGGCGAGCGAGGCACGACTGTCGCTTTCCCATACGTCCGTCGCACTCGCGACATGGTCAATAGAAAATACAAGGGTCGGGTCCGCCGGACATTTACAAAAGTCAAAAACCAAGTTGGGTTAAAATGAGTTCGTTTTCGCTAGAGTTACAGAAAGGCGTCCGCGCAGCTTTGACGTCAGCGAGCGCTGTAACGTCTTTAGTTTCAACCCGCATTTTTGACGAAGCACCGCACAACGTTGTTTACCCTTATATCAGGTTCGGCGGGATCATTCCGACGTCTGACGATACTGACGGAAGCACCGGAGCGGACGTCAAGATAAGCGTTGAGGCATACAGTCAAGCGACCGGTCGCGTTGAAGCGACAACCATCGCCGAAGCTATCCGGAGCGCTTTGCACAGAAACGAAACCGCAATCAGTCTAACCGGCATAAATGTTATCGAAATGATTTGCGAAAATTACTTTGTCGACGTCGAGAACGACGGTCGCGGTCACAAGGCTACGATCGTTTTCTCGGTGTTACTACAGACAGCCTAACGGCTGGCCTTTATCGCGGCATGGGCAACCGCAAACGGAGCGTCGTGACGACGTCCCTTTTCCCAATAGAAGGAGCCGAAAATGGCAAAACAACTAGGACGCGCTTATCTGTTGAAGATAGGTGACGGCGCAGGGTCTGAAGTATTCAGCGCGCTCGCTGGGATAAATTCCAAATCCTTAACAATCAACAACTCAGCGATTGACGTGACAACGCCTGACGCTTCTACACCGGCGGGTGTTTTATTTGCAGAAAGTTTAAACGGACTTAAATCAATGTCGATTTCGGCCGATGGTGTTTTCGTTGATGAAACGGCCGAAGCAAGATTGAACACTGTTGCGATGGCCGCCGATCCGATTGCAAACTTTCAAGTGATCGTTCCTGACTTTGGTACTTACGCCGGATCGTTCCGAGTAATCTCTTTGGACTTTGGCGGTGATACAGAGGGCGGTGTAACTTTCTCGACCTCGCTTGAAAGCACCGGCGCTGTCACGTTTGCGTCTGCTTAATGGCTATTACGGCGCAAGCGCCGCGCGGCGGCGTCGTTGATCAAATCGACGGCGTCACCCATACGCTTATTTTACGAAATAGACAGATCGAAAGATTTGAGGACAAGCACCGCGGAATATTTCAACTGTGGGACGCATTTTTTGACCGAGCTGAAAAACCGACATCACGAGAAGTTAAAGACATATTAGCGTTGGCACTTGTTGGCGGGGGTAAGACGGACGTTCAAGCGGATAAGATTGTCGAGGACGCTGGACCCGAAAGCTTGTTGACGTTTTACCAGCTCGCGCAAGCGGTTGTCGGCGTCGCTTTTATGCCGGACGCTTTCGCAGACACAAGCGCAAAAAAAAAGACCAAGGGCGAGAAAAGCCCAAACGTTTTAGCGTTAGGAAAATAATTAAAAACCTGATCGTCACTGGATACAAAATTGAAGAAATTCGGGACATGATTCCGCGTGACGTTTTCTTAATTTTTGACGGTTGGACCGAGGCGCACAATCCGAAAAAAGCGGGTTCCGGTGCGCCAACAAAAGAAGAAACAATTTTACTATTTGAAAGGTACGGATAATGGCTATTACTGCTAATGAATTAAATATTATCCTGACCGCGAATGATAAAGATTTTCAAAAAAAGTTAAAAGCAGCCGAGCGCAGAACTCAATTTTTTAAAAACAAAGCTGAGAAAGATTTAGGAAAAGTTACAAAGTCTTTTAACGGAATGGCAGCGGCGGCTAAAAACTTTTTGCCAGCGATAGGAGCGGCGGCGGCGGTTACCGGATTAAAAAATATTATGATGCAGGCCGGTGATACGGCGAAGGAAATACAAAAATTATCAACCTTGTCTGGTATTGGCGTCGAGCGATTTCAAGAGCTGGCATTTGCCGCGCGTCAGGTTGGCGTTGATCAAGAGAAGCTGGCAGATATTTTAAAAGACGTCGATGATAAAATGGGCGACTTTTTAACCACCGGAGCCGGACCACTTAAAGATTTCTTTGAGCAAATCGCGCCTCTTGTTGGAATAACAGAGGAAGCGTTCAAGGGTTTAAGTAGTGAGCAAGCACTCGGATTATATGTCAGCAAATTGCAAGAGGCTGGCGTTAATCAACAGCAAATGACATTTTTCATGGAAGCCATCGCCAGCGACGCAACGTTGTTGGCACCACTGCTTTTAAATAATGCAAAGGCGCTCGACACTATGTCCGAAAGTGCGCGCGATCTTGGCGTCGTTTTGTCCGAAGATATGGTAAATCAAACAGCTCATTTAGAAGATGAATTTAATCAAATGATGGAAAGCATGGGTTCAAAGTTTACAACTTTCGCTATGACCGTCGCGAATGGATTTAACCAACTTTTTAACATTACCGACAACGCAAAGCGCAATGATGTCGTAGACGAATTAAATAGACTTGAATCTTTGCAGAAAAAAACCGTCGATAAAATGGCCAAACTCGCCGCCGGTAATAGTTTTAGCAAAGACACGCAAATCTCAAGATTAAGCGAAATGTCTGTCGCGCTTGGCGCTGAGATTATGGAGCAAGAAAAGTTACTGTCTAATTTAGACGCAAGCATTGCAAGCCGATCTGTTAAGGTTGCTCCGCTGAGTGGTAAAGGCGTAAACACTGGCGGTGGAAATTCAAAATCGTCTTTTGGTAAAGGGCCAAACTTTGGCTTGCGCGACGGCGAAATTGCAAACAGTGGAGCGATTAATGCGGCGCTTGCGGCCATTCAAAAGATCGCCGACAGCGATTTAAACCTCGCCCGATCAAGAATCAAAAATGCCAGCGACACGGCGGACGCACAAATCAAATCTGAAAAAGATCGGGTAAACCTGATCGCTGGCCAACTCAGAAATTTTGCTAAAATTGAAAAAGACGCGGCTGGCAAAATTAAAGACGAAAAAGATAAAGCAGCGGCCGAGGAAGCTGAAAGACTTGCAAAAGGTGTTAAAGGTCAAGTCGACGCAGTCAGAGAATTAACGCCAGAGTTTATGCGCTTGGACAGCGCGATCAAGTCGGTCGAGAATAATCTTGATAGTATGTTGATGAATTTGGTCGACGGAACGTCAAGCGTTAAGGACAGCTTTAAAAGCATGGCGGCAGCCATTATCAAAGACCTTTATCGCATTTACGTCGTGCAGCAAATCACCGGCATGATCGGCGGAATGATTACAAACGCGACGGTTGGCAGCCTGCAAGGTCCGACTATGTCCGGCGCAACGCTCGACACGCGCGCGTCCGGTGGTCCGGTTAGCGGCGGCTCTCCTTATCTTGTTGGAGAAAAAGGTCCGGAACTTATGGTGCCTCGCACGTCCGGAATGGTTGTTCCAAATCATGCGCTCGGCGGCGGCGACAGTATTAGCGTTCATCAGACCATTAACGTTTCAACCGGAGTGCAACAGACCGTTCGTACTGAAATTAAAAGTCTTATGCCGCAAATCGCGGACAGCGCAAAAGCGGCTGTTGCAGATGCTCGACGACGCGGCGGCGCAAGCGGAAGGGCGTTTTCGTAATGGCGATCAGTTATCCTTTGGCGTTACCTAACTCGACAACGATCCGGTCGATTGATTTCAGCGCGATCAACGCGGTAGCATATTCGCGCTCTCCGTTTACTTTCTCTGGTCAGGCTCACGCATACGCCGGACAAATCTGGAGCGCCGACATCACGCTTAAACCAATGAGAAGGGTTGACGCCGAAAAGTGGGTTGCGTTTTTGTTATCTTGTCGCGGTCAATTTGGGACGTTTTTGATGGGCGATCCTATGGCCTCTAGTGTGAGGGGAACGGCTACAACAGCGACTATTACCGGAAGCGCCGGAGGCAACACTGTCAGCGCTGTCGTGGCTTCTGGCGCGACGTTGCTGGCCGGAGATATGTTCCAGCTAGGAACCGGATCGGACGCGACCCTGCATAAAGTTTTGGCCGATTACACCGGAACCGGATCGGGTGCAAATTTAGAAATATGGCCAGCGCTACGAAAGGCAAGATCAAGCGTTTCGGCTGATCTCACAAGCGCCGCTGGATTGTTCCGGCTCAAGTCAAACGAAACGAATTGGAGTGTTAATAATTTGGCTGTCTATGGCATAACCTTCGGAGCGGTTGAAGCGGCATGACGAGAACAATTCCAAGCGCATTATTGGCCAAACTGGACGACGCTGAGATTGAGCCGTTTTATGCGGTGGACTTAGATTTCGACAGCGGCAACTTGCGGCTTTGGACCGGCTACGGAGACAAGACGGTGGGCGGTCAAACCTATACTGGCAGCGGCAATTTAATGTTAATTGACGGATTGGAAGAGGCCAGCGATCTCAGTGCTAAAGGCACTACTCTCACACTGTCGGGTATACCGTCTACAATCGTAACCTATGCCCTGACCGAAGAATACCAAGGTAGGCTTTGCACAATTTATTGGGGCGTGAGTGGCGTCAACGACGTTGTCGAAGCCTTCTCAGGTTACATGGATAAAATGACAATTGAGGACGGTGGCGAAACGTCGACGATCCAACTTGTCGTAGAAAGCCGGTTGATCGCCCTTGGTCGACCTAATGAGCGTCGATATACAGATCAAAGTCACGCCTCCACAATCGTGTCAGAAAGTTACGCCAGCGCGACAGATACGTTTTTTAAGTGGGTGCAACCGTTGCAAGACAAATCAATACCTTGGGGGCGCGACGATGGAGTTGAGTGATCGCCTCAATCGTTACATTGCCGAGGTCAGGGATAGACCTTTCCAGTGGCACGTCTGGGATTGCTTTATGTTTACGAATGGCGCGTTTAAAGCAATGCATGGGCGCGGTTATGCTGACGATTGGGTTGGGCAATATACAAAAGACGGACTGTATTTAAAGCGCGATGATCTGCGTAAAGTTTTTAAAGCTACCACATTGGATCAAGCACTAGACAAAAAATTGACGCGATCAACATCGGTCCCACCAAAGGGCGCGCTAGTAACTACAGACCGCGCGCGCCAATGGGTAATCGGTGAAGCGCTTGGCATTTGCACCGGATCGGCGGCGGTCTTTTTAGGAGCGACCGGATTGCTACAATTTCAAATCGAGCAAACGACTAACTCTTGGGTGCTGGATGCGTGACAGTTTAAGCAACCCATATGCTCCGACACGCTATCGCGATTGGGAAACAGCGCCGCGCATCGAAGCGATTGTTTACGCGATCACTGGTTTAACGGCAAAGGCTGGTGCATCGTATGTTATCGCCTATGCGTTGACTTACTTGGCGGTAACGGCCGCGACCTCTTGGGCGATTAACGCGCTGACGCCGCGTCCAGACTTTTCTGGCTCGCAGGGTTTACTAACCAACACGCGCAATCCGACCGCGCCTCAAAATTTGGTTTACGGAGAGGTCCGCAAGGGCGGCGTAATAACATTTCTAGAAAGCAATGGCACTGGCAATAAATATCTACACGAAATCATTTGTCTTGCTGGTCACGAAGTAAATTCGATTGGAGACATATACATAAACGACAAGGTCGTGACGCTCGACACTTCCGGCAATGTTACAGATGCAGATTGGAAGGACAGCGACGGCAACTCAAAAATCCTCATAAAAAAATTCACCGGATCGGCAACTCAAAACGTTTACACAATTTTGAACGCTTTAAGTGACGGACCGACATGGCAGAATAAGCAGACCGGCGACGATACAAACTTTCGGGGCCAAGGCATCGCTTGCATTTATGTTCGTATGGAATTTGACGCAGATGTTTTCTCTCAAGGCGTTCCACTTTTCACTGCTAAAGTGCAAGGCAAAAAGGTCTTTGATCCGCGAAATAGTTCAACCGCGTATTCGTCAAATCCGGCGCTTTGTATTCGGGATTATATAACTAGCAAGTACGGTCTAAACAATTCTGGTACAACAAACGACACGACGTTTGCGGCCGCTGCGAACGCTTGTGACGAGAATGTCACCTTGTCGGCTGGCGGAACCGAAAACCGTTACGAAATGCATGGCGTTGTCAGTCTCGACCAGAAGCCGAGCGAAATCCTAGCGGATATGATGACGTCTTGCGCTGGAACTTTATTTTGGGGAACCGGCAAATGGCAACTTAAAGTCGGAGAATACAGCTCGCCGGTCTTTAATTTTAACCTCGACCATTTTCGCGGTCCGATTGTTTTAGATACAAAGCACAGTCGCAGCGAAAACTTTAATATTGTGCGAGGCACTTTTGCCGACGCATCCGAGGATTACATTCGCGCAGATTATCCGCAAGTTCGATCGGCGACTTTCGTCAGCAATGACAACGGAATTGAAAGCGCGCTAGACTTAGGTTTGCCGTTCACCACGTCGTCGACAATGGCGCAACGGTTGGCAAAAATGACGCTGTTCAGATTGCGTGAGCAAATGACGCTTGTTGCAGATTTTTCAATGGACGCTTTCACTGTCCAAGTTGGTGACTTTGTGACGATCACAAACGCGCGATATGGTTGGAGCAATAAAGAATTTGAATGCGTCGGTTGGCGATTTTCAAACAACGGCGAAGGTGGCTCGGCGGTCATAAATATGACGCTCCGAGAAACGTCAGCGGCGGCGTTTAGCTGGTCGGCCGAAGAAGCGGCGATCAACGCTAACGATAGCACATTGAACAAACCACCAAGCTCGACAGCGACAAACGGTTTAGACGCTGGCGTGTTGGTTATCTATGCGACAGACGCCAGCGGAACAGGAAAAACGACAACTTATTCAAATCAAGAATATGTAAAATATCATAGCTATGTCGGGACGGCTCCGAGCGTTTCAAGCGTAACAGGCACTTGGGTAAAGTTTATTGGCGATGACGGCGACGACGGCAGCTCAACTACTATAATTTATAGAAAATCAAACTCGCAAATGTCCGCGCCAACTGCCTCTTCAACGACACCACTCGGCTGGTACACGTATACAAATATCACTGGTCCGTCGGCAGCTTCGCCACTGTGGGCGTCGATGGGAACAATGGCGACCGGCGCGACAGTATTTACTTGGAGCTATCCATATAAAATCGAAGGCGTTGACGGTGCCGACGGAACTGACGGAACGACTCCGGCGAATGGCACCAATGGCGACACTGTTGCGACCGGTCGAGTTTACTATCAAACGCTGCAAGCTTCGCCAACTCCAACAATATCAAACGCCGGCGTCGGCTTTAATTTTGCGAGCGGAGTTCTATCAAGCTTGCCGACCGGCTGGGCGCAGACGCAACCCTCAGTCGCAATAACAAACACAACATTGCAAGAGTGGTCGGCTCCATTCACGGCTACCCTGTCAGGCGGATCAACAACAATTGCATTCGGTACAGTAACCGGAGCGATCCAAGTCACAACGAATATTCAATCCGATAACTATGTTGCTGATTCGGCTGGATGGAGCATTCAGCGCGATACCGGAAACGCCGAGTTTCAAAACGCCACGATTCGTGGAACGCTAGACGCGACGGACATAACGGCTGGCACTTTAAACATTGCGCGTATTCCAACGCTTTCTACAGCAAGGTTTGATGCTTTTACTGTTTCAAGTTTTGGGTCAAATCAGGACGCTGGTGGCAATGGTTACGTTTCAACAATTACTTACACTCCNACAAATACATCGAATGTTTTGTTGCAAGCGATTTTTAACACCATTTTAANGACAGCAGGTCAAGATGACAGCTATACAGTAGGTTTTAATTTAGAGCTTAATGGATCAACGGTTGGCTTTGGCCGTTCTTTTATAGCGTTTGATACTTACAATAATTACAACGTTATTTTAGGTCATGCTTTTCAAGCAACAGCTAACACACAGTACACAATAAAGATAAAATGGACGCAAGGCGCAGACAACGATAATAAAAACGGTCATTCTGCAACTGGCTTTCTTTCTGCAACCTTCACTCAAATTTAGGTAATCAAATGACAGAAGTTGAAAGAAAAAATTGGGGCGTTTTTAGAGAAAGACGAAATCATAAATTGCAACGGTCAGATAGATATATGCTTTGGGATAGCTCTATAAGCGATGCAAAGAAACAAGAATGGGCGGTGTATCGAACCGCACTGAGAGATTTACCGGCAAGCGTCAGCGATCCGGCAAATGTAAGCTGGCCAAATCCCCCAGCTTGAACACGACGGCCACACTTACATATAGGAGATAAAGATGGCTTTTTTGGGCGACAGAGTTTTTGACTCTGGATTATCCGCGTTGGATACCGAGGCGGACAAAATCCACATAACTAGCAGCGAAATATCGGCTCACGGCTCACTTGCGGCTGCAACACTTGGCAACGCAACTGTCAGCATTGGCGCGCCGACAGACCGCTCCGGCGGCGGTCGAGAGGTAACAGTTGCGCAGGTGACCGGCGCGAGCGTAACCGGCACAGGAACGGCGACGCATTATTGCATTGTCGACAGTGGCAACAGCCGCGTTTTAGTCGCTGGCGCGTTGACCGCGTCGCAATCGGTCACGTCGGGTAATACCTTTAGCCTCGCAAGTTTTGCGGTCGGCGTTCCCGATCCTGCGTAAACTAAATAACTAGGAGATCACCGTCATGGGCAAGCTTTTCAATCGTGCGAAAATGCAAACAACATCGACCGGCACGTCAAACCTTTCTTTGGGTTCAAGCGTCACCGGTTTTGTATCTTTCGCCGACGCCGGAGTAAACGATGGTGATCTCGTTCGCTATTGCCTTGAAGATGCGAACGGAAGTGCATTTGAGGTTGGCCTTGCAAGCTATGCCAGTAGCGGCACAGTCCTCACGCGCACTAATGCAAACGTGCAGTTATCTAGTAATTCAAACAATAGAATATCATTATCGTCCGGCACTCATACTGTATTTATAACGGCGGTCGACGCGGACTTTCAGCAAGAGATTGTTGTGGCCGTCGCTAATTCAAATTTTACAATTGACGGCACAGAAAATCAGACGATTACGCTAGTGCCTTCGGTGACGTATCGGTTGGATCAAAGCGATAGCACAAATGCAAGTCATCCGTTTTTACTCTGCACCAGCGCGGACGGTACGACCTACAGCGACGGCGTCCGCGTTGTCGGCACCGCTGGTCAATCGGGCGCATATGTTCAAGTAAAATTAGAGCAAGATGCACCCACCTTGTTCTACAAGTGCGGCAATCATAGCGGAATGGGCGGCTCAGTCAG
>JGI24004J15324_10000520_pt1 | contig 15730 bp, 16 predicted proteins | sample LinPmetageLP32_FD_15324 | JGI IMG/M metagenome (IMG submission 15324)
TAGGCTACGATAAAGCTTACCAACAAGGTCTCGTTAAGCGTCACTTTGTAATGAACGAAGAGGCGATCAAAGAACGCTTCATGGGTCTCTCTCGCACTGACACTTCCCTCAAGCAAACACCAGAGGAGTTCATAGCGACAATGGAAGGTGAACGCCAAGCGTTTGCTGATGAGTTGTTAGACCAGTTCGGCGGTAATGGTAATCGTGAGCAAGCTATAGCAGCACTCACAGGCACCTTTGTAGACAACCTACGGGACGAAGCTACAGCCGCTTGGGTAGACAACAAGAAAGACCAAGCCTTTATGCAGCTCTCCGCTGACACCTCCGACATCATTAAGAAACAAGGTATCACTGCTGGTCTTAAACATGCTCGTGCGGAGATGAACGCTTGGGCTCTTGACCTGAAGCCCTCCGAGAAAGCCGCTAAGCTCCGTGGGATTGTTACGGCTGACGTAGCTGTATTGTTGGAGCAAGGTAAACTTTCCCAAGCTGAATCCCTGTTAAATGAAGCTTCAACTTACAATTTACATGGTAACGCTAAGCTCTTTGGTTCCTCTGAAGGTAAGAAGGAGATTTCAACGATACGGAGTTCTATCAAGAGTGCTCGTAACAAAGTGGAGGACAACCTGAAGCCACTCAAAGACAACGTAGAGATCCACAATGATACTGTGATGAGCTTGTTCTTATCTAGTGCATCCTTTGAGACTAAACAGAAAGGCATGATGAATGCACTTATTGCTGGTAAAGTTTCAGAGGCAGATGCTAAGGAAAAACTAGATACTCTTTTTACAGAAGAGATGTCTCCCAACGATATGTTCCAAGCGTGGAATACTCTCACCTCTGAGTTAGCTGTTACTGGAAGTGACATAAGTAAAACACTCTTAGGATCTATTCAGGATGACAACCTTCGTATCACAAAGGAAGGTCTATTTGCTAAACCAATTCTAGGTATAACTACGGAAGAGCAATACGCCGAGGCTTCGACAAAGATCAAAGAATACCTACTAGCTAATCCTACGGCGACGCTTCGAGACATCCCGCTAGGCGCCAATGTTCCTAAGTCGGATACCAAAGTCATTGAGATGTTTGATACACACAGCGCTGCTGTTAAGTGGCGTAATGATGAATCTTCTCAATTCAAATTCTATTCAGACAAATACACGTCAGAGATTACTAGCGAAAGAGATCTAGGTATTGAATTTGCTGGTGAGTTTAAGTCACTCTTACGTCAAGAAGCTCAAGGAGTCTGGGATGCCTCTGGTCGAGATATGAATGAATTTAACACTAACATTCAAGTTAAGGCTAAAGAGATACTAGCTGATGTTCGCAAGGAAGCAGGCGTTCAAAAAGCACTTAATGCTCGCGTAAGGGATTACATTAAATCACCTGAAGTTGCTGCTGATGCTGTTGGAGAGGCTCGTGAGATTAACGAAGAGGGCTGGGGAGATGTTCCTTATCCTATTCTTCAATCGGGTAAAAAGCTAAAAGATGTAAATACGTCTGCTCTCATGGACGAGCGGAAACGCATGCTTGACGATGAGGATGCTTCGGCTTTAACTAAGGGAAGTTTATTACTATATGGTTTCCCTACCCTCGACAGCTACGATGAAAAGGTGCGCTCCAGAGCTCGTATTGGCTTTCAAGACTTTGCCCTTGGTGGTGAAGTTCTTAATTCACTCAGCGACGCTTCAGAGGCTTGGGACATCGATAACCCCACACCAGAACAGCGAAAGGCTATCCAGTTTTGGAGAAGCCAAGGATACCGCTCATCGGTTGAAATAGATGACATTATCCGAGCTCAAATATCTTATAACTCCCTTTCATACTAATGAGTCTTACCGAAGAAGAAAAAGCAGCCTTTAACGCTATCCGTAGCGGCAACGTCACTCCTCCAGTTCAAGAGGAAGAGACACCCATAGATCCTGAAGTTCAAGCTGAGACCGACATGAGGATTGCTAAGAGCGGCCCGTCGGCCTTGCAACAACTACAAGGTCTAGGTATTGAGATGGGCGGTTCTATTGGTGGCACTTATGCGACTACAAAAGCCTTAAAAACCCAACGAGTAGCCAAGGGATTGAGCTACCTAAAGAAAATCCGTAGGGCTGGTCAAGTTACTGTTGCGGCTGGCGCTGCTGGCCCACAAGCTGCTGAACCTGTTACCACTATTGGAGGCTTAGTAGCCTTTGGTGTTACCGAGGCTGCTTGGGCTGTAGGCAGTAACTTTGTTAAACAAGAATACTTTAAAGCTCTAGGCGTCCAAGAGGAGACATCGGGCGGGGAGCTATTAGCCTCTGCTTTACTTGTTAGCCCTTTGATTAGCCAAGGTCGTAAGATACCTAAACTAGGACAGGTGTTTGATACATCGATGATTAACTCTCGCAAGTGGCGCGTAGGTGCTCACATGGTGCAAGGGTCACTCATTGGTTCCGTAGAGAGTTCTATTCGTCAGACCTTCGACATCATGGCCGATGAAGATGCTAGTATTGGTGACTTCAGTATGTCTGATTTGTTCATAGGTGCTAGCGGAGGTACTGTCTTCGGCGGTGCTCTAGGACTAGGTGGCGAGACTATTGGACTCATAAAGACCTACAGGGCTGTTTTAGTTCGCAATAAGGTAGAGATGAGAGGCCCCCTACTTGAACGCCTAGCAAAACTCGACAAGACCATCGCTAAAGCTCAGAAGATAGGAATGAACCGAAATCGCATCGTTGCTGAAATGCACGCAGCGAAAGTTAAAGAAGAACTGGATCAGTTAGACGCTGTTCACGATTCCATTGATGAGAAGTTAGCGGAAACTGAAGCAGCTCTTGAGTCTCTTAATGCACCCAAGGAAGCCCCAGAAACCCCAGAAGCCTCAGCTACACCCGAAGGGGCAGGGCAACGACGGAAAAGAGAGACGGAAGCGCGTGAAGGTGTTAATAAAGACCCTGAATGGCTTGAAGGAAAACGCTCTATTGATGAAAGAATTAAAAGCGGAGAACTCACAGCAGAAGAAGGAACCGAAGCATCCCGTGAGTTGTTTGGAAAGGTTAAAACGAGGCTCATGGGAGAAACCCCAGAAGCCCCAGCGACACCTAAAGAAACCCCAGAGAGCGAAGCTAAGGGGTGGTTTCATGCTTCGCACCAAAACATAGAGAACCTTACGCCACGCGAAGTGGACTCCGTAGATACGTTTGGCTCTTGGATTAGCGGCGATAGCGGAACAGCTAAAACTCTATATGGCCCTAATGTTAAACAGGCGGATGTTGCTCCTAATAATCTCTTAAAAGCACATACTGATAACTTTGGGGAGTTCTTCTTTTCTAATGAGAACTTGTTTAAGCGTCTGTTTCCAGAAGCAGATGTTTCCTTGTTGAAAAAGTTTGATGAGGGAGGACTGAAGAAAAGCGATCCTGAGACATGGGAAATGCGTAAAACGTATCTTAACGAGTTCAGAAAGATGCTTAAAGATGCAGGTCATGATGGAGTAATATTTAAAGATTCTCGTATAGATTTAAGTAGAGGAGATAAGCCTCACGATGTCGCTGTATTGTTTAATGATACAGATGTACCCCTAAAGACACCTAAAGAAACCCCAGAGGCTACCCCCGCCCCTAAGACACCCGAAGTTGCACCCGAAGTTGACCCTAAGACACCCTTCCAAGCCCTCATGGATGACTACGACGTAGCTATTGCTGATCAAAGTCAAGGACGGGGTGCTGACCAAATCATTAAGCTCAATAAGCACTTCAACGCTATCTCTGATGACTTTGCTAAGAAGGCCGATGCTCTTGTAGCTAACCCAGACGCTAAGAGTGTTGATGAGTTGTTATCAATGCTAGATGAATACACAGCGTTCGACGCGAAGGATGCAGAGCTAAAACAAAAGACAGGTCAAGACCTACGAGCTCAAGCACGAGATGCAGAAAACATAGCACTTGAAAGAGAGCCCATGTCTGAAGCTCGATCGATACGCAATCAGGCACTCAAGGATGTCCGTGAGAAGCTACAGGCTATGAAGGATGACGTTGACGGAGCTGAAATGCAGAAGCTCGTAGATGACATTTTTAAGTATCCAGAGCCCGTCAGAGGCGAGAGCACATCTGAAGCACCTACGGCAACTCCTAAAGACCCCGAAGCCGAAGCTCCTAAGAAGAGCTCTCGAGAACGTTCTATTGATCGCCTACAGAAGAAGCTAGATGAACTCCGAGCTATCCGTAGTGGTGAGCAAGACCCTAAAGCACCTAAGCCTAAGAAAGCTAAGAGTGCCGAAGAGAAAGACCTAGAGGAGCGCATTAAGTTCTACCAAGGTGAGTCCAAGGAAGTAGCTGACATAGCTTCTACCCAAGAACGCATCCAAGTGCTCAGTGGTCTTATTCAAGGGAACAGTCAGTCTCAAATTCGTCAGCAAATAGGACTACCTCCTAAGCTCCTTCCAGCGCACGCTAAGCCTAAGAAGATTGAGACAACGCTTACCAAGCTAAAAGCAACCGAAGCAAAGCTGATGAAGATACTTCGTCGCAAGCAAACAGATGCGATCCTTAGTGACATGAGAAACGTCTTTGATCCTGAACACGGCTCTCGTAGCATCGTAGATACAGCTCTCAATGGCTACTTAATGGCTCGTACAGACGCCCTGCTCAATCAGCCCTCTACGGCTACCACGGGTCTTCCTTCAGGCGCGATCCGAGTTATCTTGGCTCCCCTCAAGCAGACAGGCAAGAATACCCTTCAAGCACTTAACCCTGCCGATAGAGCACTCAAGGGTGTTCCCATGACGCAGAGGATGAAGTTTGCAGCGGCGGACGTTCTAGCTACTGCTGATCAGTTAATAACATTTGCTCAGAGTCCTATCGTTACATCTAAACAAGCTTGGCGTAATACTGTTGATACATTTAAACAGGGAGGTTCAAGCGGTTACTTCTACAAGGATGCCAACAAGATTGACGTTCGGGATACCGCTGAGAACGCTGGTAACTCTTCTATCAGAAACACTGGTCAAGTTATACAAGGCGACATAAGGGCAAGAGCTAACGAGCAAAAGAGCGTAATGGTTCGTCAAGCTATGAAGCTTATGGGCTCTGACCCAGCGACAGCTTTAATATCGCTTTCTAAAGCCATCTGGAGTGGCGGTAGACGCGGTGTAGGTGCTCTTGATGAGCCCTTTAATTTGATCCTACAAGGTCGAGGTGTCCGCGCTGAGGCGATTAAAGAAGCCATCAAGCAACAAGTGAAACCCGAAGAGGTTGCTGGGTTTATTGATGACTACATTAAAAAGTCTAGCACTGTGGATGCTCAAGGCGTTAAACGCTTTAACTACTTAGATGAGAAGTATCGTAACACAGCTAATCAAACACGTCGTGGCTTGTTTCGCCCAGCCGACTTAGACAAGAATGATCCTAGGATGCTCATGGAAGAAACCTTGGTTCAGTCTATACGTTCTTGGACAGGAGGGGACTTAACAGCTTCTAAGTTCCTGTTCCGATTCCTTCAGCCCATTATTACTACCCCTACGATTGCCTTGGCTCAACAAGGACGCATTGCAGCTCAAACTACTGGTCTTCCTGCGCTAGTTGATGTTGGGCAACGCTTGTATGCTGGAGGCGCTAAACGAGTAGGTAAGCAAGGCAAGATTAGTAACGTAATGTCTGGCCGCATCAATAGAGAAATCAACGATCTAGAAATCAAAGTAGAAGACCGTCGAGCTAAGACTAAAGAAAAGGGATTAGACCCAGAAGAGCAAAAGAAGCGCGATGAAGATCTAGCGGCTCACCAAGAGCAACTCAAGAGCCTCCGTGACTACCGAGATGAGCAGACCTACGAGCAAATAGCGATGGCTGCGCTAGGTATGGGGATTGTCTACACCTTCTTTGAGTTAGGTAAAAATGGCCTCGCCACAGGTGCGGGTTCTTTCCTTACGAGAGATCAGCGTAACCAAGGTGAGTTCCAGAAATATAGAATGTTGATGGATGAGGACTCCGAGGGCATAAACTATCTCTTGGCTGAGCCAATTCGTTTCCTAGCGGCATTCTCTGCTGACTTGGGAGCTTGGTCAGCACTTGAAGGTTCAACCACCGAGAAGCAAACCATAGGTAATTTCGTAACAAGCACGCTTGAGGCATATGCTACTGACGCTGTATTCACGACTAGCTTGCGTCACATGAAAGACCTCGCATTTGGTAAAGAGAAGTCTCGTACGGGTGCAGTTATTGATATAGCTGCTGGTGGTATCCCTATTCCCTCTGGGATACGTTCCGCTCGCGTCTTGGACGATGAGAAGTATTCAGTGTATGACGAAGGTGCTGATGTAGGCGATATGGGTTCTAGAGCTTTCGATAAAGCCGTAGGAACAGAAGCGGAGAATTTCCGAGTAGATAAACTAGGAAGACCGTTACTACGTCCCGAACGAGGAGCTTTGAACTACGTCTTTAGGTATGCCCCAGAAGACAGAGCGCGTCGAATGATGGCCGAAGAAGAGGTTCGTCAAGTGCTCCGAAACGATGGTCTTAGCTACAATCTAATCCCAAAGATGACAGAGTTTAAAACCATCAATGGCGCTCAAGTAAATCTTAAAGAGTTCACCAGTCGTGACCGCTCATTGTTCAATCTGTTCGCCGAGGTGGTCAACGATGGCGACGAGATGCTCCACGAGTTACACGACCTAGTGATGGATGAGGACTGGCAACTAGACTACGATAATTACACCGTAGAACCAAACCCAGATAATCAAGATGAGCTTTACAACAGAGGCATAGAGCGCTTCAAGGAAGTCCGTCAGAAACACGTTGATCGTGCTGTTGATTACATCTCAGACGAAGCTAACATAAATCTATATCGCAATAAAGACGGACAGACGGTTCACGAGTACATTGAAAGTCTCGAAGACCGTCCTGCACGATCTGGAAATGTTCTCGAAAAACTTAACCAATTCTAACCCCCAATAAATTATGGCTAACAGCTACATTGAATATACCTCAGGACTCACAGCAACTACCTACAGCGTTCCCTTTAACGTTCTGTCTATTACGGACGTCAACGTGAAGGGCTACAACGGAACCACTTGGAGCGACCTTACAGTCTCTTCTCGTGACGCTGTGGCAAAGACTATCACCCTCAGCGGAGCACCCAGTGCCTACCAAAAGATACGTGTATGGCGTAACACTGGAACCACACAGCTAGTGGACTTCCAGAACGGCTCACGGTTGTCTGAGAGTGACCTCGACACAGCTTACCAACAAGGTCTGTTTGTGGCTCAAGAGGTTTCTGAGAACGCCTCGACGAACATTCAAGGTATTGGCCCACAAGGCCCTCAAGGTATCCAAGGGGTTGCTGGTAATGATGGAGCTGATGGAGCTGATGCTTCTGCTGGGCCTTTCTCTAGTAGCTTCGAGAGCTCTGAGATTGCTATACCAAGCTCAGACGGGTTTGTAACAGCTACACATGGATTGGGAGCTGTTCCTAAACAATTTGTGGTTTCTATGCGATGCAAGACATCGGATACAGGTTACGATGTAGGCGATGAAGTATATCTCCAAACGACTAATAACTCGTTCATTTCGTCAACTGATGTCGGTTTCCGCGCTGCGTCAACTATTGCCACTTACAATAAAACAACAGATGTTTACGCCACTATAAATACAGCTAACTGGAAGCTAGTCTTCCGCGCTTTCGCATAATAAATAACCTTCTCAATCCCTTAACAATTAACCAAAATGATACCTGAAAACCCGTATACAACTCCCTTTATAGCCACCAGTGGAATTATAGGAACACTAACCCTAGACCATATTAACACAGCCGTAGCTATAGGTGTAGGCGTCTTAACGATGTGCTATCTAGGCATCAAAATCTACAAGGAGATTACAAAGTAATAATGAGTGATAGCAGTGAAAAACTATATGGTCTTCAAGACCTCCTGATTGATGAGTTCATTAACCGCATTCAGAGTGGCGAGGCGTCTCCTAGTGACCTCAACGCCGCCCGACAGCTCCTAAAGGACAACCAAATTAGCGCAACAGTAACCAGCAACAACCCTATGGCTAACCTTGTCAGTATGCTTCCGTTTGATGACGAAGGTGTTGACCGCGTAGCTTCCCGATAATGGCTAGAGATTACAAAAAGGAATACGAGAACTACCACAAGAAGCCTGAGCAACGTCGCAGGAATGACTCTAGGAAAGCCGCAAGGCGTCTGATGGTCAAGAAACACGGCAAAGCTAAGCTTGCTGGAAAGGACATTGATCACAAAGATCGGAATCCTAAGAACAACTCGTCAAGCAACCTACGGATACAGTCAAAGAAGACTAACCGAGGCAACAACAAGTAACATATGGAAGTCCCTCCACAGCTAAAAGACTTTAAGAACTTCCTGTTCCTATGTTGGAAGCAACTTAATCTGCCTGACCCTACTCCGCTTCAATACAACATAGCGGACTACATGCAGCATGGAGACAAACGTGCCATCGTGCAAGCGTTTCGTGGCTGTGGGAAGAGCTGGATATGTTCCGCTTATGTGGTTCACCAGTTACTCCTAGACCCCTCGTTGAACATCCTCGTGGTGTCCGCTAGTAAGACCCGTAGTGATGACTTCTCTACGTTTACCTTGCGATTGATCCACGAGATGGAAATATTGCACCACTTACGCCCTACTGATAATCAGCGACAGTCGAAGATATCCTTTGACGTTGGTGGGGCTCCAGCCTCTCACGCTCCCTCAGTAAAATCCTTAGGCATATCCTCGCAGCTTACAGGGTCACGCGCGGACATCATCATCGCGGATGACATCGAGGTGGCCAACAACAGTGCTACGATGCTCATGCGGGAGAAGCTTAGCGAACAGGTGAAAGAATTTGACGCTATCTTGAAGCCCGACGATGCATCCAAGGTTCTCTTCCTAGGAACACCTCAGACGTTCGACAGTATCTACACAAAGCTCCAAGAGCGTGGCTACGTCACCAAGATTTGGCCAGCTACGCACATCACTCAGAGCCACAACGAGAAGATATATGACGGCAACGTAGCGGACATCTGTGTGGACGCTGAGCAAGAAAACAGGTCTACAGAGCCATTGCGTTTCTCGGACGTAGACCTAGCAGAACGAAAGATCTCTTATGGATCTGCAGGGTACACGATGCAGTTCATGCTCGATAGTAAGCTCTCAGACGTCGAGAAGTTTCCTCTGAAGATCAGTGACCTGATAGTAACAAGTATAGACAACGAGGTTGCCCCTGAGCGCTACGTGTGGGCTCGTGATCCTGACCGTGAGTGGGACTCTAGTGTTCCTAACGTAGCCTTTGCTGGTGAGCGGTATTACCGTCCTTTTAAGACACTCGGAGATATGGTTCCGTACACTGGTAGTGTGCTTGCGATTGACCCCGCTGGTCGAGGTAAAGATGAGACTGGTTATGCTGTCTGTAAGATGCTCAACGGGACACTCTACGTTCCTGCCGCTGGTGGTTTGTCTGGAGGTTACTCCGAGGACACCCTAGTGCAACTCGCTGAGCTCGCTAAGGAACACAAGGTGAATTACATCGTGACCGAAACAAACTTTGGTGACGGCATGTTTAATGAATTGATTAAGCCTGTGCTGAATAGGATTTACCCTGTGAGTATTGAAGAGGTGCGCCACAGTACGCAGAAGGAGAAACGTATTATTGATACCCTAGAGCCCGTCATGGCTGGCCACAGGCTTGTGGTTGATCCTGACGTGGTTAAGGATGACTTCCAGACTATTCAGAAGTATCCCCATGAGTCACAGCTTAAGTATTCCCTGTTCTACCAGATGTCTCGCCTTACTAGAGACCGAGGGGCAATTACGCACGACGATAGACTTGATGCTTTATCTATCGCTGTGGCTTACTGGACAGAACAAATGGCTCAAGATGCAGAAATTAAGATGGCTGAGAGGAAAGTAGAGATGCTCGACAAGGAATTACAGAAGTTTCAGGATGCCTACTTTAAGAACAAAGGCGGAGCCTCAGCCCTCACTTGGTAATTCCTCTAGCATCTTTTCGTATTCCTCAAAGATCATATTAGACTTACTCATATTCTCCCCTGCTTCCATTATCTGGAGGTTCCACGGAGCGTGGAGGCCGCATAGCTTTTCATTTATTAGTGGCTGAATGTGGTCTACAGCGAAGGCATACCTCTTAACACCATTAGCTCCTCTTCCATACATCCCTGCGCCTACAGCGGCCTCGTTGAGCGCATAACAATCTAAGTAGATGTCTGCGAGTGTCTTAAATTGTTCTTCAGTTAACTTGAACTTGTAATTCATGGCAACCCTTCTGAGCGCTTGGCGCATTGCCTCAGCTGCTCGTGCTTCGGGTGTTTTCATATATGCGTTCTGTTGCTCTTTTCTCTTATTAAAGGATTCCAGAGTAAACCACCTTTGGGTTTTATCCGCCTGTTTACTCCAATAAACCCAATTAGGATACTTCGGATGGACATCTCCCATGGTAGGTTGCCAAGAGACTTGCATGGATTTTTGGTCACTACATCCCACGTTGTTTCCGTCTTCAAGCACCCTAGGCTCATTATCAGGCTTCTTTAAGTTATACTCACGCGCTGCTCGTTGTTTCTCGTGGATTTCTGAAGGTGTTGGTCTTCCTTGGTTCTTCCAGTATTCTTCGGTAGCCCACCGCTGAGAGCCGTTCCGCTTTAGAGACCAATAAAACAACCCTTCATACAATGGATGAGTATCACCTTTAGTAAAATTACCAGCCACTTGGAGCGCCGTCTGGCTTAGCCTAGAGCCATAACGAGGAACTTCAGACAAAGGTAGTTTTGTAACAAGATCTAATGTAGTTTGTGTGGGCATAGCTCCTATCCTGTTACCAGAGAGGTAGTTGTCAACTAGGAAGAACACCCTATTTAGGAACAAATAATAAAGGCGATTAGTGGTTCTCTAAGTCCTTGAATATCAACAATTATTTTAATCGAGTGCAGTATAGGAAGAAGGGAAGACCATATCAAAATAAAAATTTATAAACTTGACAGGGTAGGAACAATCTCTTTAAAATTATATCTATAAGATGCCCTACTATTAGTGGCCTTTGAAAAAGAGTGTTAATTAGATTGGTAATAGGTTCCTGACTTAAAGTTTTCCTTATGTTGGAATAAGAGTGTTCTTTAAAATACCTTTGATTAGTGTTTGACAAGGTACAACCTACTACCAGTATTACCTATATGAAGCACACAATACTACTTCTCTACATCTGCCTCTCCTCGGCATCTATAATATACCTCAATAATTCCCTTAAGACTTCCCAAGGCCACATAGAGCTCATCGTAAAAGCCCTAAAGAACCACGAAGATGCTCTTACTGACCACAGGGATGTTATCGTTGACCTAATTGATCACAGCGAAGGTAACTTCCTGTAAGCCCTTATGACTCCTCTAGAACAAGCCAAAGCACTCCTTGGAGAGCACTACAGGAACTATGTTATCATTGTTCAGACAGAAGAGGCTCCCCACACCTTTGATATAGCCTCTAGTGACCCCTTTGCCACTACAGGCCTCCTAATAGAGTCCGTGAAATACCACGAGGCCTTTATGAACACCTTCCAGTTGTCTGAGGATGACTTTGAGTGGGTCGATGAGTGGGTCGATGAGTGGGTCGAAGAGGATAATGACGATGAGGACTTTGATTTTATATAATATATTTGTTTGTGTGTAAAAAGTGGCACTCGGTGTGTTGCTTTGTTTTGTGTGTGTGGAGGTCATCACTGAGTAGTCGGGGGTGGCCTCCCTTTCACTTTTTAGTATGTATCACTTATCCCGCACAGTAATTCGGAGGGTGTTAATGAGCAATAAATGCGTTACTCTTGTTCCCCTTTCCACGGTCGCATAGTTTTAATTGGCAAAACAGCTGATTTGTACTCAGCCTTTCTCGGTTCAACTCCGAGTGTGACCTCCATTTCCCCTTTATCAACACCTCCCACACCTCTCTACGATGTGCACCACGGGAGGTTTCTTTTTTCTCTTTTAGTAAACCCCCGACGTCTACCGTCGATGGCGTGACTAACATTGCGTCTGCCCCCTCGACCCCCTCTCCAGTCCACAGCGGCCGTGACGGGGCTTGGGGGCTCTTCATCTAAAGGTTCCACCCTAGTGATAAGAACTCAGGGAGCTCTTTCCAAGAATATTTGGAATAGCTGGGGTGGTCATTCCAAGAATATTGGAATAGATGGGGTGGTCATTCTTTTCCCCCATATGGGCTTTGGAATCCTTATTGGGGTGATACCCCTTGAAGAACATCAAAACGCCTTGTAGGGGCTCTCAGAGGGCTCTATCGCGATGCTAGTCGCACCGTGGGTGTTCCTTGAGTGTTTGTTGAGTATCCTGAGTATGACTCGAGGCCTAAGACGACGGCGAAAACTGCTCCCCTAAGTGTTCGTTAGCACGACCTGTAGTTTTGTTATAAAAATGTGAGAGGGTATACGTTATATCGCCGAGCTGAGATTCCCCCTTGGCGCCCCGCATTTCGTGTGATCTGTCAGCATTTTGTCACTGCACAGGGGGTATGCCTTTATTTTCCTAGCACATCGACGGATATATAATCCGTTTCTGTGTTCAATAGGTGTTATATCAAGGTATCATGATGCGTTGATGCGTTTGGCTGTTTGTGCCATTCGCCGCGCTTTTGCGTTTCCACTATGGACACACACAGGCCACCTGTTGAACACTCACGGCTCACTCACGACCACTCACGACCACTCACCTGTTGAACACTCGCAGCTCACTCACGGCTCACTCAGTCAAGCAACAGTCAAGCAACAGTCAAGCAACAGTCAAGCAACGGTCAAAGGCCACACAGCCCACTTATATATAGATAGCGTGCTCTTTGGCGGGTTTTTGAGTGGCCTCTATCCCACTGTTTAAGCGGGTTCCGAGACTTTTTTCATCTAAATGCAAAAAAAAGCTTGCAGGTAACTATTTGATCTGATGGAGTTATTTCCATCGGCGCGGGTTGCGTCAAATTATAAACACACAATACACACACACACAGCACATAATATGAACACCACAATTACATTCTATAAAACTATTAACGCAGACGGAAAACGAGCATTTGAAATGAGAATAAGCGGCACACCTTGGGGACGTTTCAACACTGAACGAGACGGTCTCAATTGGGCAAAATTAAATAATCTAGTATAACAATCACAAATCAATCAAACACGCTATGAACACTATCGAAAATGTAACAGACTTTGCTTTCACCTATAAAGGCGTAAAGGTTCCCGTCATTTGGCAATTTGCTAGAGGCATCAATGCAGGCTCCGAGGCTGTCGTTTTAGGCTTTTACGAGTCTGACATGTGCACGGGTGGCCTCTCGCTTGTTTTAGACGTAGACGGAAGCAAAACGCGAAGCTTCGTAGGGATCGACAAGGATGGCATTTTATTCTCTGACATCATGAAGCCAAGCCATCACAGCGAGCCTGTTCCCTTTCGTTATAACGGCTAATAGATGTTATATTTAAAACGTCGAAACGCCGCAAGGCGTCTTGCTAGGTGGCAGTAGCAACTGATGAGACAGCCAAACAATCCACACAATCCCACACACACAATGAAACTAGATAAAGCACTCCAAGACGCATCCAAGACGCGCGACAAATCGCGCATGAATCGCCTGTTCAATCAAATGGAACGCCAAGGCTTAGATTATATGGCAACGCCATTTATCTGCGCTGTCAATTTAGTCGGGCATAAAGCGCACCGTTTTGCGTGGGATTGCTTAGAAGACTGGCAAGATAGTTAAGCACAAATCAATACCACACAATCAATAACACAATACATACTATGAACAAAACACTAAATACATCCGACATCACAAATGCACTCCTTAAAGACGAAAACGCCGCGTGGTCTTACAATGGAGCGAGGGCGCTTGCTGAGTACCTTGAAGAGCTTGAAGAAGATTGCGGCATAGAATTGGAACTAGACGTTGTCGCTTTGCGTTGTGAGTTCTCCGAATATGCTAGCCTCGAAGAGTGGCTTATTGAATATTACGGGGAGACACTCAAAGAAGCGTTCAAATCTGCAGGCGTAGATTTAGAAGGGGATGAAGACGAAGAAGAGCGTGACGATTTAATCCGTTCACATATCCTTGATCATGGGCAGCTGATTGAGTTTGACGGCGGTATAATCGTTTCGTCATTCTAATCAATCCAACAAAGTCGAAACGGGCAAACAGCCCGTCTAAGCACCTTGGCAAGTGTTTACTGAAGAGACAGCCACACAATCCACACAATAACCAAACCAAACACCTATGAACACCACAGAATCACTCCACACGCTTACGCAAGACCTTAGGAATTTGACGGAAATCAATGAACACGGCAAATCCCTTGAACTTATTGCTCGCTTTTTTGGATATAAACAGCTCGAAAAGGCATTTGCAGCAGTCAATACGCTGCACTTCACGCTAGGCTCTCTACCCGAGGGATTGTCCGCTACTCGAAACACGCTTGCAGGTATCCTAATGGAGCAGATAGGCGACAAGCACGGTGAAAAAGTGCGCCAAACAATCTACAATTGCCTCTAATGAAAGACCAGCAAGCATCTACAACATCCTCTAGGCATCCGAGTGCTACGAATACCCAAAGCAAAATAGATTTCTTAAAGACGCAACTGCTTGAGATAGAAGGACTGATCAAACTGACAGGCGATCATCCAGTTATGTTGCTTGGTTTATTGCAACGTAAAAACGAATTGATCGAGACCATTAAACAGCATTCAACTCAAATATAAAACATACTATGAACACCACAGAATCACACCAAGATCGCTTCCAAGCGTATTACATAGACTACCTACTCAATCATAGCACCGTCGCCTCTTATGCGGCCGCTCACGGTCTCACATACGAAACAGCCAAGCACCGTCTCGACACAGGCCGCAAGGTTTATGAGTCAATGACAGCACAGGCGCACAACGACGCGCTGGCAGCTACGGGCCTCGCTTTCTTTTAGGGAAACATTCAAACCGCCATACAATAAAACAAATACTAAATAAAACATACAATGAATATTACAATAATAATTGCTGATTGGGGTAAAACCGTTAACGGCTCTCAATACACAATGCACTTTTCGCCAAATTCACATGAACGCAACATCATGTTTGCGCTCGATGAGTTAGCTGACCCCGCTTCCTGTTCTTACAAAATATTACTTAAAGAGGATTTAGACGAGACCTTTTTGGATCATGAAGCACCAACCGACGATGACAAACGTTGGACGTTTGAGGCACGCTTAGCAGAAATATATAGTTTCTCCACAGCACGCGAAAGATCCTTTAAAGATTAACAATAACAAACCGCCATACAATAACCAACACGAACAAGTTTGCGGACCTTTAAAACCGCCTTTAAAAACATATGAGAACCTTAAAATATCCAATTCATTTTGAAATTGAAGTTCAAGGCGTTCCGCTTTTTTCAAATTTCAGTAAACAAGCTTTTACTTACAGTGAACGAAATAAAGCATCTACTACTAAAAGCCTAAAAAAGGCGGTTAGAATTGCTCAAAAAATAGAAGGTGCAAATGTGTTTGCCTATTGGTTGGAAGATAAAGACTGTAAATCAAATCTATTAACGGGAAAGCAAAGTGCCTATGGCAAACGTTGTGTTTACGGAGATAAAAAAGGCATAGGTGCAGACAATGGCAATGCATATCTTGAAAGCTTTTTAAGTTATTGATTAGTCCATACAAACCGCCATACAATAACCAAACCCATAAACAAGTTTG
>JGI24004J15324_10000524_pt1 | contig 15702 bp, 21 predicted proteins | sample LinPmetageLP32_FD_15324 | JGI IMG/M metagenome (IMG submission 15324)
ATTTGTATCTCCTAAGAAGTCAAGGTCAGAAGCTGTTACTACAGCATCGACATACGTTTTAACTGCTGCACTTGTTGGAACTGTTGTATCATTATTAAAATTTGCAATTCCATTAGCTGCTGTTACCCATTGAGTAATAGTGACACCTGTACCAGTATCTTTCAAAGAACCCCATTCTAAAACAGNNGTTACTTTAAAATCTCCTGCTGTATTAGCATATAAACCAGACAAACCACCTGTTCCATCAGTTAGTTGTTTAAGTGTAGCTGTCAAAGCTGCATTATCAATTGTCTTAATTAGACTTGGATATGTTGCAGATATTTTAGTATTGAATAAAGTAGCCATAATTATTTTTTCTTATTTTGTTTTTTTAAAAATGCTTTTAATTTCTCAACATTTTTTGCTTTTGGTTTATATCTCATAATACCCAACCATTAAAAATTGCATCCTGTGATGGGTCAATGTCATCATTAGAATTACTTAAATATTTAGGAAAAGTTGTATTGTTAAAATTCATGTAATCAATAAATCTTCTTGTATAATATTCAGCATATTCTCTTGCTTTAGCAACTAAGTAATCTAATTCTTCTTTTGAAGCACTTTCTGAATTTTCAGAAGTATGTTTAAAAACACCGCCATTACGTATTTGATATGCAGCAAAAGGAATGTAATCCACTTGTGCATACCATATTAACATTGGTTGTATATAATCCACCATCAAATTATAATGATTTGGATTTGCAGCTAATGTTAAAGTTCCTGCTGTAATCATTCCTTCAAATTCTTTATACAATTCAGTTCCCATGAAATTCTGAATATGAATGGTTTGTGATAACGAAATAAAGTATAAAAATTTTGAAGTATCAACATTTCCATCAAGGATTGAATTACGAACTAAATCAGTTCTGTTTATAAAAAGTGGTTGTGCCATAGTTCTTAATTATTGTGGATATGCTCCTTTTCCATCTTGTTCTATTGTTGCTTTTTTTGCTAAAGAGCTTCCTCTGGGATTTTTTAAATAACTCTTTGGTATTGTTCTTGTTCTTTTATAATTTCCTAAATTTTCAGATGCTTCTGTATTACTATCTAATCTAAAAAGCACTCTGACCCATTTATGATAACAGTATATTCCGCCCTTTAGAGTAAAAATATTATACGGTAAACTTGGTTCATGTCTAAAATCTGTATTTACTCTTTCATCTTTTCTTTTACCTTTACCATCTTTAATTTCTAATTTACCAAAACTTGCATTGTCAATATCTTCTAATCTCCATACTAAACCACTATTAGAAAGTCTCATCATTTCTTCACAAAAAGGTCTTGACTTGGGAACTTCACCTTTGTCATTTGTTTTTTTACCTCTTGCATATTTGTACCTAATTTTATATAAACCATTTTTACTATCTAATGAACTAAATGCAGAGCCATCTTTTACACTTCCAACATTTTCTTCTGTAGCTGATTTTAAACCAACTAATTCTTTAATTTTACTTAATGTTGATTTCTTTTCTTTAATTAAATATGATGCCCAATCTTCATTGCTATATTCTGCATCCTCATCCAATTCATCTACTTGAACCCAACTTTCAGATAATTTAGTTGCACTTTCACCTAAACTTCCAAGAACAACTTTAACTTCATCATCAGATAATTCTGATTTAATCTTAACACAATTTGGAACTTCTTTACCATCTAACATTTTTGTTCCTTTTTGTTGGTAACCATCCCAACAAGGACTTTTAGACATTTCATGATTTTCACAAGGCATATACCAAGTTTCACCACCAACTTCATGTTCATGATAACCACCACAACCTTTTTCTTCTGCTACTTTTTCAGCTTCTTCTCTTGTTTTATATGCTCTTTTACCATCAATCATTTTTAATGATGTTTCCATTTCAACACCAGTTTCTTCTTCAATATCTTCATCATCTTGGATTGTTGGGTCAACATCAGTAAATTCTAATGGTTGTAAGGTTATAAAGTATAGGTTTAAGGCTATTTGATTGTAAGCAAGTAGTTGGTCAAAGCATTTAATTAAAAGCTCTTGAAATGGTCTTATAACTGTATTGTCCATTAATAAAGATGCTGTCTTTATTTCATCAGCATTGTTTCCAAGTCCTGTTGAATCTTTTATTCCTAACAACATTGGTGAGACAACTCTATGAGAAACTAATATTTTAGATTGGCTTTCAGTAGATAAAAATTGATATTGTTGGTGAGCATCACTTAATTGTACTGGAGTTATTTCTGCTTGACTTTCTTTGTTATCATTAAAAGCAAGTATGAATTTTCCACTATTTGAACTACCAGAAAATTTTTGTGTTATTCTTTGTTCTATTAATTCTCTTTGTTGTTGATTTGGCGTTCCGTTGTTGAAATTTATAAGCATCGATGGAGCGAGACCGTTCATGATGTTGTTAAGATGATAATTTGAGATTTCTTCTTCAAGTTCTGCATATTGTAAACCTCCCTGATAATCTACCGGAGAATAGTAGTAAAACCCTGATTTATAGGGTTTTATGTAATATATTTCTATATTTTCTTTACTAAATCCAAAGGCAGGTATTCTTAATGGTTTATCTGATGGTTTAATTGTTGTCCAATCATTCCAATAATAATAGGCAGTAATTTCACCATCATCATTTGCTTTTTCTGCTCTTAATGTTTCAATTGGGAAATGCTCACATTGTGCAATCTTTGTTCTGTCTTTAGAATATATTACTTGTATTGCAGCTTGACCCATTAGCTTTAAATCATAAGAAACTTTTTGNACCATGTCTGGTTTNAAAAGTGTTATCATTTGAGCATATTCATTTGGCTTACTACTTGAATCAGTAGCATTTATTCCTTTACCATAAATTTGTTGAGAAATTCCATTAATACAGGCATTATTTGTTGGTGAACCATTAAATCTATCAATAAGAAATTGAAAATAATTATTATCTGCACCATACTTTACCCACTCTTGACCTTGTACTTCTACAATCTCAGGACTTGTATATGTTGCTAAATTTACAAAACTAAATTCTGACTTGTTTTTTGTAAATCTTCCTAAATTATCTCTTTTAGTGTTTTTTTTCATATTTAAAATACTTTGTATGTATTATCAAAGGAATCGAAAGTTTTGTAAACAGCCAAATTCATATCATAATATTCATCTTCCATTTGGTCAATTTCTTGGTCTGTACAGAATATCCTGTCTCTAAATAAAGTTGTATCTGTTGTTCTATCTACATTCCAAAATGTATTATCATTTTCCCACAATTGATAATTGGTGTTCCATACATTAAAATCAGAATAAAATCTTACATCATAAAAATGCCCTTCTACCAAAACAGGACTAAATGCTTGTGTAAATGTTAAATAATTAACATCAGTTGTTGCAGTTGTAATGTCATAATATACAGGAATGTTTGTACTATCATCAATAATAGACATAGTAAACTCAGCAGCAAATATTCTTGGTATTACTTTAAAAGTTTGTGCAGTAGTTGCAGTTTTAAAAACTATCATTACCTATATAACGTATTTTATAACTTATTTTGCAGAAACAAAAAGCCAAAAAAAAAGCACCCCTAAGGATGCTTAATTTTCAATATAAATTACAATTATTAATTTGGTGTAATTTGTCCTGCTTCTGGAACAATTAATCCTGATGCTACAAAATATGGAGCCGTTTCCTCCATCCCCTCGAACACCATCGTAAAGCCGCTCAAATCACCGGCAGCAGCTCCTGTTACAGATGTGCCAGTAGTTCCTTCCATTCCATTTTCAAAGCCACATAAGAACGTATTTCCATAGTAATCAACAACTGCAGCATAAGGTCTTCCCAATGCTAAAAGCTGTAATTCTTGTTGTGTTAGTGCATCTAAATATGGTAATGTTAGATTTATTGTTTGAGTATAAAAAGTTGTTCCATTATCTCTTGAACTTGTCATTGCAGTTTCAAGTGATGAATTACCTTTTACATCATATTTATACCAAGATACACTTCCTGCTATTGCAGTTACTATTCCTGATGTTATTGTTACACCTGTTAAACCACCAAAATCGGCAAATAAAACTTCTTTTATTCCACCAAATGCTGATTTACACGGTATTTTTCTTCCTGTTGTTAATGCACAAGCCATATTATTTAAATTTTTTATAAATATGGGTAAGTAAGTTTAATCCCACTTACCCAAATTTTAGTTAGTATTAAGCGTATTCTACAAGGTCAGATGCAACACCAAATTGAACCCCACTCGTAAATCGCATTATCATGCGTACATTTTGACTTCCATCGATATCTGCCATGTCTATTACCTTAACTTGTTGATTGTCGTTTAGAAGACCGGTACCGAAGTACAAATTTGAAACTTGTGCAGCGTACATCTTGTTGTCTGACATTCCCGGACATACAAATATTTGTACTCCATCAACTGTAAGACTTCCATTATTCCACCATTGTGTTCCTTTGTTGTCAACCCCTGCATTTGATGTTGCAAGAACTGAAAAACCTCCAAGAGCTTGAACATAAAATTTAGCAGCAGAACTTGGTATGTATATTCTTAAATCTTCCGAACCATACAATGTATTTGGAATTGCTGTCACAACTTTTTGTAATTCTGCTATAATATTTGCAGCATTTAATCCACCACCAATTGCAGCAACTTGTTGTCCTGCAGGAATATCACCTGCAGCAGTAGCAGCAGCTATAATTTTTTCAAATCCATCAAATGAATTATTTGATGCAGCAGTAGTATCTCCTTTCCACATTGTAATTTCAGTTGAATTAGCAACTTCTTTGGCTACATGAGCAATTAAAAAATCACTAAAGACCGGAGGTAAATTGCGATTTAATCCAAATCCCATTGAAGCGCTTTCCCAATCGTTCACAAAATCTTTTTTACAAAGTTGTAAATTAACTTGTAATTCAGTTGGTTGGATAATTTGTTCTGTTAATGTAATGCTTGAATTAGGGTCAAAATCACATGATGCTGCTTGAACAATTGATGATGTGGCTAATTTTTTAATTACTTCTTTGTAAGAAATATTTGATTTAACAGTTACACCACCATCATTGATTGTACTTGCTGAAAGAAGTGCCGCAGCGATATATTCACCGGCAAATTGACCGGCATATGTAGTTGAAATTGAAACCGCAGTTGCAAGATTTACATTTTTTAAATTACTCATTTTTTTATTATTTTATTTATTATTAATTATGATTCTGATACCCAGATTCCTTGACCTCCTATTATATACCATTCTGTTAATGATACTGCTCTAAGTGCTACCCAGTCACCTTTTAAAGCTGTTGCTTTTGTGTTTTCTAAATCTTTTCTAAAACTCCAGACGCACTAAATACTGCTGCAGCTTGTGTCATACTCCCAACAATTTTATTTGTATTTTTTGGAGAAATTACTAATTTGACAGCAGCATCTGCTCCTGTGTTTCTAAAGAATACTGTGCTTCCTAAATTTCCAGAGGTAATTAAAGGTAATCCAATTGTTAATGCATCTACTGCTACATTATGGTCATTTCCTAAATCTGATTCAGAAATGTCTCCAGTAGCTGTATAATAAGATTGTGCAACTTGGTTGCGAACTTCATCATTTGATAAATAGTTGTAAGTGCTCATTTTTTAATTTATTTTATTATTTATTATTTATTTAATCTTGCTAAAACTCTGTCCATAGTGTTTCCTACTCTATTTTGAGAATATAAAAAACCATTGTCTTTTTTAGACTTTTTTGATTCTGGTGAATGTTTTATAGGTGTAACAGAAGGCTGTGATAATTCTTCTTTAACTTTAGATTCAACTTCTTCATTGAACTCCTCTTTTACAGTTCTTGATTTTAAGACACCTTCTGCATCTTCTGACATTTTTTCACCTATTCTTGATTTAATATCACTAATGGCATCTTCAAGGTTTTTAATTCTTTTTTCCATACCTTCCCAATCTTCAACAACAGCTTCTTTACCATCATCTTCATATTCATCTTCATCATTAGCCATATCTTCAGATATTTCTTTTCCTTCTTCATCTTCTTTAGCAGGAACTTCATCACTAACTTCTCTCATGTCAGCAATCATTCCTTCTTCTTCAACTACTAATAGCCTACCATCCTCGAGCATATACTCACCAACTGGCATTGCTACACGCTCATCATCTGAGATAATAAAAATTTCTTTACCTTTTTCAAATGATTCAGCTTCTATTCTTGTACCATTATCTAATTTCTGTTCTTCCAATTTGATTTGGATGTCTAAAAGTGTTTTAATCTTATTTAACATTTCTGTACTTTTCATAATTATTTATATAACGTGGTTTAATTTAAATTTTGCATTTTCAACTTATTCTTGTAACAGAACCAATGCCCTGTGCCCATATAGAACCATCACAACAAGCTCTTGAATAATCATTAGTGTCTGGACACAAACAAGCTCTTTGACCTCCATTTTGTGCAGCTCTTGCAGGAATATAATTAGGACTGTTAATTCCTCTATTCCTTCTAATTCTTCTAATTGGCATTTAATATTTGTTTTATAGATTCAAGTAGTTTACTATTTTTAACTTCCATTTTTTCTTCCACTTGTTCTTTGGGTCTTTCCATTTTATCAGCAAAATATCCTTCGATTGAAAAACCTTTAACACGATTTGTTTTTACATATTCATTCCAGACTTCATCATTATTTACTTTAACAGTACCCATCCAAGTGCCGATTGGAACGTTCATATTGTATAATCTGCTTTTGTCTTGTGTTTCACTTTCTACAATCCATGATTCAACTAATGTTAAACCACTTAATTGATGTTGATGTTCTAAAGTTGAGTTATTTTGGTTACCACTTTTGAGATATAATTGTGATGCTTTTGATATTGTATCTTTAGAAAAATAAATGTAATATTCTTCTTCTGCTGTTTTTCTGTAGATTGGTTTATTAGGTACAAGTAAAGCACCCATTAATAATTTTTTATCCTTAGATACTTCTGCAAGTTTTAATTCTTTACTTTTTAAAGCAATAAAATCTTCTTCGATTGCAGGCGATTCCACGATTGATATTGCTTCAACGCCAGAATGCTCTTGTTCTTCATCTAATACTAATTCTATAATCTTCATACAGATATAACGTATAAAAAAATAGATTTTGTATTTATATAGTTGCTCCTTCTACAATATTTCTTTCCAATCCTTGAGCAGTAGTAACATCATTAGATACAACAAATGCTCTTACTGGTTCTTGTTGACCAATAGCACTTGCAAGTTGGTTTGTATCAGAAGCACCTACTGTTGTAAATTCTGGTGGTATAGATGGAACTGCAGCAGCACCACCACCAGAAACTCTTGGACTTGCAGCAGCTCCTTTACCATCTGCTTTTGTAGATGATATTTTAGCAATTTGTACTGCACTGAATGCACCTGCTAAACCTGCTTGTATAAATGGATATGCAGGAAATACTGCTGTTATAGGATTTTTATTAGCTGTAGTGAAAGCATTTTGTACACCTTCAACACCTGAGATTGTTGCTTGACCAATTGCCATTGCTTTGCCAATTGCAGAACCTTTACCTGCTATTTGACCAATTAAAGCCATTGATTGTTTAGCAATATCCATTTTGGCATTAGCAACAGATTTGTCTCTTGCTTCATCATTAGCTGCATCTTTATCCCTTCCTTTTTCAATTTGTCCATTCCAATATGCAACAATTTTTGCCTTTTGTTCTTCTGTAGCATTTAGTTTATCTAATTCTGCTATTGCTCTATCTGCATCTAATTGTGCTTTTTCTTCTTCTGTTATTGCAGCTTCTTCTGCTTGTAGTTCTTCAAATGTTTTTTGAACTTCTTTTATTCCTTCTAATCTTTTTAATTCTGCAGCTTTATCATCTTCTATTTTTTTATCTGCTTTAGCTTTATTATCATCTATTACTTTTTGTGCTTCTGCTGCTGCTTTGTCTTTTATTGCTTGTTCTTCTCTTACTGCTGTAGTTATTTGAGTTTGTAGTAATCTTTGGCTTCTTAATTTTTTAGTATCTAAGTTTATTAATTCAGCTTGAAGTTTAGCAAGTTTATCTTTTGCTTGAATAGTATTTAAACCTTGTTCCATTTCAAGTTCTTGTGCATCTATCAATAGTTGTTTGGCAACAATTTCTTTAGCTGTAATATCTTCTTCAAGTTGTTGTGCTTTTCTAAGTAATGCAATTCTTTCTGTTGCTGATTTATTTTCTCTATCTTCTGCCTGTAATCTAATATCACTTATCTCTCTGTTTGCTTCTGCTCTTTCAGTCATCAAATCCCTTTCAATGTGATGTGCTTTTTGTCTTGCTTTTGTAACTTTATCCATTGCAAGAACCTCCTTAGTAGTTTCTGCAATAAAACCTATGACAGAACTTTTTGCATCATCAATGACTTCTTTGGTAAATTTAAATGGATTGCTAATAAACTTTGCAATACCTTTTCCTAATTTTTCAATTGCTGCCATTGGATTTGTAACAGCATCAATAATAGTTTGACCTAAACTGGCAAAACCATCTAATACTTGATTTACAATAGCATTAATGGCTGCCATTCCTCTTTGGAATTTTTCCTGTCCTTCTTCTGACCTTGTAAATGCTGCACTTAATGCAAGGACACCAGTTACTATTATACCAANNAAACTTAATTTTAAAATACCATCTAAGGTTTTAAAACCTTTTCCTGCTTTTCCTAAACCAGAACTCAATCCAATTAATGCAGATGCTGCACCTCCTGTTGATTTATCAATAACACTTAATGCACCACTATAATCTCCTGCTGCATCAGTAGCTTCTTTGACTTTTTTAGTATTGTCAGTTCTTTCTTTTTTAAGTTTTGTTAATGCTTTCTTTTCATCTTGAAGTTCTGCTTTAGTATCTTTAATTTTCTTAATTAATTTTGTTCTTCTATTAGCATCTTTTTCTGATACCTTTTCTAATTGTCTTTCATAATCACCTAAGTTTTTTTCAAGATTATCTATTGCAATATTTTGCAGCTCTAAAGTATCATTTACTTCTTTTAGTGCTTTTTGTGCAGCTTTTACATTTGCATCAACTATAATTACTTTTGTTATTTTACTCATTTGATTCCTTCTTTAATTTGTTTAAATGCTTCACTCCATGTTGTTGCAAGTTTATATTTACCAGTAGCAATTCTAATATTTTCAGTTTCCTTGTTAGTGTATTTTAACACTCCTATAATTAATTTTATCATACTTTGTTTAATAATTCAAATTGTGTTTTTCCTGTTATTAAATTTATGTTAGCATTATTTATATTATAATCTTGATTGTTAATTGTAATTATGTCATTCATTTGAATTGCATAAATCATGTTTAAAGGTAAATTTGCTGTCAACTTAAATATTCTTCTTCTTGAATTAAATGCTTGTTGTATATAAGTTTTATAATAGTTTTCAAATAATGTTCCAGTAAATTGTGATGTATCTGTCCATTCATTGTTTTCATTGTTAAAATTTATATTAACTGTACTACCACCTGTTGTAACATCTGGATTTAACATTAAACTATTAGATGGAATAATAAAGGTTGTTAAATTATCAAATGAAGAACCATTTGCAACTTTTTTGATTCTGATTTGTGTTGCTCCATCACTTGGAGTTAATTTGATTGGATAAAATAAAAAACTTTTACCAACAATACTTTCTTTATTGTCATCTGTAAAAAATCCAGTCATTAGATTTAAAGGTGTAGTTGCTCCTTTATTGTATAGTCTAACAAATTGTAAATGTTCAAATGGTGTTGTTATATTATATGGTAAATTAGGAGCTGTGAAACTACTACCTTGTTCAGTTGTTCCTATTCCTTCATATCTTATACCACCCCAACTACCACCAGTAGTTTGTAAAAATTGTTGTGCATAAAAAGTTTGTAAACCTTGATATGCAAATGTGATAGAATTATAAGGTAAACCAACATTGACTGTGGTTTTACTTGAATCTACATATTGTGATATATCCCAAGTATTAAAATTTGTGGAATAATATGAATCTAATGTTTGTATTCTTATTTTACCAAAGTTTGTATTTGTATTTCCATTTACCAATAATGGTTGGTTATCAAAATAAGCAGTTAGATTAAATAATTTAAACAAACCATTCATGAAATCTATTAATTTGATGTCTGGCATTTGTTGACCAATTATAAATTCAAATTCAGTAGCAAAATTAAAACCAACTGAAGCAGGAACTTCCCATTCATTTTCCCAACCAGAACCAACAGTATTTTGTAAATCTTTTAAATTCCAATTAAATGATGTAAAGCTAATTGGAGTGTCACCAACAATTTCAATTACAAAATTACCAGATGACAACTGAAAATTAACTTGTGTAAATGTAGCTGATGCAGTTAAATTTTGAGATGTAAAAATTACATTAGAAGTAGATGTATCAATTATTCTTACTGTATATTCTGCTACTGTTGCTGTAGCTGTTATAATAGTTAAAGTAAGTCTATTTGGAATATTAAAAGGACTAATAATTAAAGCACTATTACCATCCATTTGAGTTTCTACATTTGTATATCCTGTTGCAGCTACAAAACCAGTAACTTGATTTGTAAAAGATGTAACTTGACTTGATGGTTCAACATTTCCTTTTTTAGCATTTAGCCACATATATAAATTATTAAATGTGGGATTATCTGAATCTGACATATTAAAAAAATCTGCTGAAAAATCTAATCCATAAGTAGATTGTATAGCATCCACAACTGTGCTTACTTTTATAGCATATTTTAATTCAGACCATAGTAAACCATTTGTACCTGCAGGATATAAATTACCATCATTTGCAGATTGTGAAGAATCATAATAGGCTTCTGTTGTATGGGTTACTAATGGTGTAATAATTACATCACCAACATTAGCACTCATTTTACTAACTACATCAGCATTTATATAATCAAGATTGTAAGTTGATAAAGTACCTTGTAATGAATTTAAAGATGCATTTCTAAATTGTTTATTTAGATTTATTGTTTTACCATAGAATGTAATCTTATAAGCATAGGCTTTGTTGTTTTTTAATTCAACTCCATTTAATGCTACAAATCCATCTTTATATGGAATATTGTTTAATTCTATTTTTGCTTCTCTTTTATCTCTTGCATCAAATCCATTTGTTATATTAAAATTATAATAATGCTCAAATAAAAGATTGTTTGTTTTACTTGCAGGAATAGTAAACGTTTTAGTAAACTCCGTAAATATTTTGTCTGGTGTTTTAACATCTTGAATTGACAAACTAATTGAAACAGTTTCATCTTTAAACAAATCTACTCTTTGGTAATTAGCTAAAGTTGAATTTTGATTTACATTACTTATATATAACTGTAGTTTTTGCATTTATGTTAGTTCTATGTTATCTTATGTTATTTATGTAATCAAAAGACATATCAAAAGTAAAAGTGAACTGAATTAATTTATCATTTAATGAATTTTTATTAGTAAAGCTGCTTGTTTTTATATTTATAGGAACATTAGTAAAAGCATTTGTGGATGGAACTCTGAATCTGACCCATATTTTTTCAGATAATAACATTTCAGCAAATACATTATTATAATATTCTGGTAAATAAAATGAATTAAATGTGTATTCTTGTTTTCCTTGTATGTCTAAGTTTAACTTAGTATGTTGATTTATAGAATAACCACCAGATGCTGTTACAATATTTGAATTATATGATTTTCTTGATGATGATATTTTACTTATAGTCTTTAAGGTAAAATATTCAGTTTGAATTGCTCCATATTTATTAATAAATAAAACAGGGTAACCAGTATCATCTATTGATTCAGTATAACCACTTGAAGAACTTGTATATTTTGTACAATCAATTCTATTAATATTTACTACAATACTATTTATTGTTACATCTGTGCCATTGAAACTTGAATTATTATACTTCACAGTTCCTGCACCATTTCCATTGATTGATGGAATTACTAATGTTGTATTTTTAGGAGCAAATACTGTATAAGTTTTAGTTCCTCCAATAACTTGTGAATAATTAGATATAGCAGGAAATTCTGTTGTTATCATGTCTGGATTAGCACCTTCATAAAAAGTTCCATAACCATCAAAACCATTTACATCTAATGTTGTATTACTACCAACTTGTGACCCTCCTGCATTTGCAGCATCCCAAAAGTTAAGAACTAAATTAATTAAAAATACTGATTGATTAGCAGGAACAGAACCACTTGGACTTGCTATGTTTAAATAATCTCTTGCTAATTCTGAATAATCAAATGTTGTTGGTGTACTTGCATCTGCATCTTTTATTAATGTATATGTTGGAACAGTACTACCATCTGTGATAATAGTGAGTTTAGCTGATAATGTTCCAGTTCCTCCTGTTGCTGATATAAATTGTGGACTTCTTAATAATCTGTTAACTGCCATTTATTTTATTTATTAATTGTTGTTCAAGTTCTACTGCATAAGAATTAAAAAATTCATCTGGTAATTTTTCCCAAGCAGCATTAAAAGGTTTAGTATAAAAAAAAGATGGTTTGATTCCTCTATTAAATATATTCTTAGCTATTACCTGTCCAATAGTTTCATAATTACCTTTTGCAAATTTACCTGTAGATTTTTTTATTCCATCTTTATAAGTGTATTGTCTAAGTCTTATGTTTTTAATCTGTGCCCAAGCTGCAACACTTCTGACAAAAGATTTCCATGTTCCAGAATATGTACCACTTCCAAACTTATATGGAGAATTAGGAGCTTGTTGACCAGTTTTCTGTGCATTGCTTGAAACTTTACTTGGGTCTTTTCCTTTAACTCCTTTATCTACAAATTCTCCATAATACTGCATAAGTAAAGACCATTGAATGTTTCCATCCTTTTCATCAATATCATAAGTTATTGAATCAATCAACGGACCACCACCTTTACCTTGTGATTTTAAATTCTCTTTAGATTTAAGAACTACAAGTTCTCCAAAATTTTTCAATGTTTTATTTAGTTCTTTTAAATCCATTAGCAAATTGAAATGTCATTATAGATTAATATATCCATTGTTGCAGTCCATCCTGCAAGTTGATTGTCAAACCTATCATAAAACGGTTCAATGTTTGCATTACCATCTATCTGGTATTTATCAAAATGCAATGTACCTTTTCTCAATACTTGTACTAATTTATTCAATACAGCTAACTGAGTATTTAATATATCTTGTAAATCATTATTACCTTCAAACAAATCAACTGTAATTTCTTTAGAAAAATCAACAATGTCCATAGCTAATACAGAAGTGTTAAATCTCAAAACACCATCTTCTTGTGTTACATTGTTTATTATGATGTGACATAATGGAAATATAGTTTGCTTTTGTAAATCTACATCACTTATATCTCCAGTTGTTACTGTATTAACATTGACATCACTTAATAAATTGGACTTTATTGTTTCAGTTATTTGGTAGAATGCTCTTGTTCCTTGTTGGCTCATTTGAAATGTTTTTTAATTTGTTTTGCTTCTAATTCATTTTTATCTTTCATGTATGCCAACATATAAAAACACTCATGAAATTTCAATTTAGTGATATGTTTAATTCTGATAATATCGTGTTGAGCGAGTGCTGCCAAACTCTGATACCATCCATACTTTGCTGCAAATCCTTCTGCAGCTCCAATTGTGTTGGTTTGAGTTTTCTCAAAGAGTTCTGGGTAATCTTTGATAATTCCATTCCTAAATTGAGAAAAAAAAACAAAGAACTAATTACTGCATCCATTGGCATATCAAGCATTTTATCTTTGTTGTCTGGGTTGTAATCTTCTATTGTGTATTTATCTAATACTTTCTTTTTTACTGGTCTATAAAGAACATTCATTGCAACTTCTATATTGTCATAGTCTGCAGAATAAGTATCTAAATCTATATATTCTCCTAAAGTCATCTCATCTAAATTAGGAATGAATCCATATTGAATGTTGTTTAAATAGAAGTGCATTACTAAAGGAGGTTGCAGCAGGAACAATTCATTAATATTACCAGTAATTTGTTCTACATCTGAATATCTCATGTTGTTGGCATCTTTTTGTGTAACACCACAAAATATTTGCATCATTTTACATTGCACATCATTGACATCATCATTGTCTTTTGCAATCTTTATAAACTTTTTATATTGACCTAAAGTGATTTCATTTAGTTTAGTAGGTACAGTAATGTTTAGTTCCATAATTATATAACGTATTTAAATTGAATATTTATTAACAAAAAAAAGGTGCTAATTTCTTAACACCTAATTTAAACAAACAAACTGAATTATTATAATTATGTAAAATTATCTACATCATATTCTATTTCTTCTATAATTTTTTCTTCCCAAGTTGAATCAATTTTATCAGTTATGTTTTTATTTATATCAATCACATTATTTTCTTCTGTTATATAATATTCTAATTCAACTTTTTTAATATCAATTTCATTTGGTTCTGGTGAATTAAAATAATCACCTGCATTACCTTTTCTCCAATCATAAATAACTTCAAAGATAAATCCCTTGTATTCCACTTCTATTGTGTTTGTAAAATTATTCATGTTTTTATTTTTAATATGGGGGTCTGTTTTGGCTCTCCTGCTCCGTTGCAGTGGTTAAAAGTTGTACACCTTATAGCTATCCACCTTGATTGTTTTGTTGACCCCCTGTTAAATTAATTTTCTTTTTAAATAATCTAAAACTGTCATATCTCTGCAAGTTTTTTCATCTCCTTTATTTTCTATTTCAGTAATTTTTTGTTTTAATTCATCTGATGTAAGATGACTAAATTTTCTATCCCAATAAGCATCTGGATTTAAAGTTTCGTAATGATGTGAATTAAAATACATAATTTATATTTTTAAAGTTAATATTATTGTTATTAATAAAGCTGCAGCATAAAAGCATATTAGCCATTTCCAATTGTTAGGGTCTTGTTTTAAGAATTTTCTAATCATTATATAAAATCTTTAAATTGTTGAACTTCTAAATTAAATCTTGTTTGCTCTAAACTTTCTATTTGACTTTTAAGAACAGGTCTTAAATAAATAGTGTTATAAGTGCTACATTCTTTGTAATGCTTTTTAAGAGCTTTAATGTTTTTTTTAATAATATCTATGTCTGTCATTTTGTTTTGTTTAAAAAGGGAGGTTTTACCCTCCCATTGTTATTATTGATTGAATTTTTTATTATGATTATCAGTGTTTTTTTGAAGCATATATGTAATAGTGTTTTCAAATATTTCTTCTGTATCATTACCATAATGGTCTTTGACTAATTTATAACCTATTAATTTCATTTCTTTTATTGGAGATTCAATAAATTGACCTATTTGGTGGTAAAAATCTATAGGTTTAGGATTTAAATTTATTGTAAACATTATTCTTCTACATTTACAGCCAGATTTAATTGACCACATATAGTATTTACGTGGATTTTTTAATTCATAATTCATAATTTGTTTGTTTTAGTATTAATATACTTCAAATATATATAATATATACCAAACTACAAAAGGTTTTCATTAAAACTTTCAATTTGTTCCTGCAGGTCATTAATTTTTAATAGACCTTCATTTCTTAATTCTCTAAGTTTACTGTTTTGAACTTTACAATTAGCTATATGTGTTTGAAGATTATTAACATAGAATAAGATGTCTATTATTAATGTTTGCATTAGGTCTAAAGCTGC
>JGI24004J15324_10000529_pt1 | contig 15608 bp, 10 predicted proteins | sample LinPmetageLP32_FD_15324 | JGI IMG/M metagenome (IMG submission 15324)
ATTTTCAGTAAAAGCGGTTGACAATAGTTCTAATGACTTTAAGTTTAGAATAAAAACAAGATAACTTAACAATTAAAATTAAAAAATTATGGCAAGTGGATCATTCACAGGGAGCTCATCAGCTCTCGCACATTTAACACCAAGACCTGTAAAAGATTTATATGGGTCAAATTACCTGTCAATTACAGGAAACGATTACAACTTTACTAAACAATTCCTACCGGAAGTTTATGAAAAAGAAGTTGAAAGATTCGGTAACAGAACTGTTGCAGGATTTTTAAAAATGGTAGGAGCAGAAATGCCTATGGCTTCTGATCAAGTTGTTTGGTCTGAGCAAGGTCGTATTCACGTTGCTTTTAGCGACTGTTCTACAGACGCTGACGGTGGCGCAACAAATGAACTTACTTTTTCATCAGCGGCTAACGCTAGTATGATTGATGTTCATGATACTATTATTGTAAGCAAGAATGGTGTAACAGTAAAATGTTACGTTTCAGCTAGAGCAGCTGGCGCTTCTGTTGCTACTGTTATTCCTTACACTGCTGCTACTTTAGTTGCTGCTGGTATTGGGAACAGTGTTAGTGCAATAAACGTATTTGTTTACGGTTCTGAGTACAAAAAAGGATCTGCTAACGCTGGAAACTCTAAAGATGCTGACTTTACTACTTTTAGTAATAAGCCAATCATCTTAAGAGACAAGTATAGTGTAAATGGATCAGATACTGCTAGTATCGGTTGGGTAGAAGTAACTACTGAAGCTGGAACTGGTGGGTACTTATGGTACTTAAAATCTGAGCATGAAGCTAGATTAAGATTCGAAGATCAATTAGAAATGGCGATGATTGAAGCTGAGCCAGTTTCTGGTAACCAAATGGATGGCGCAGGTGTTTTCCAAACACAAGCACTCGCTGGACAACACGGTACGCAAGGTTTATTCTCTGCTATTGAAGAAAGAGGATTAATCTACAACAACCCTGATTTTGGTTCAGTTGGAACTGGTGCTGGTGAAGGAATTGCTGAATTTGATGTTATATTAAAAGAATTAGATAAGCAAGGAGCTATCGAAGAAAATATGATGTTCTTAAATAGAGGAACTTCATTAGCAATCGATAACATGTTAGCTGCTCAAAATTCTTACGGAACTGGAGGTACATCTTACGGTGTATTTGACAATTCTGAAGATATGGCACTTAACTTAGGATTCTCAGGATTTAGAAGAGGTTCTTACGATTTTTACAAGTCTGACTGGAAATACCTAAATGACGGTACTACAAGAGGATTAATTGGAGATGTACAAGGAGTGTTAGTTCCTGCTGGAACAAGTACTGTTTATGATCAACAATTAGGTAAAAACATCAAAAGACCATTCTTACACGTCAGATACAGAGCTTCTGAAGCTGATGATAGAAGAATGAAATCTTGGATCACTGGATCTGTTGGTGGTAACTTTACTAGCGACGAGGATGCTATGAACGTTCATTTCTTATCAGAAAGATGTTTATGTGTTCAAGCTGCTAACAACTTCATCTTATTCAAAGATGCTGATGGTGTTACTGGTGATAGCAACTAATTAACAATTACTGTAATTCTTACCCTCGTTAAAACAACGGGGGTAATTATTACTCTTAACATTTATATTATATCATATTATGAAAAAACAAGAAACAACTCCTTCGACTTGGGAGATTAAAGATAGAGTTTATTTACTAAAAGGTAACAAAACGCCTTTATTATTTACAGTACCCGCAAAACATAGTAGAGCTAAATCACTATTGTATTTTGATGAAGATCAAGGTCTTCAAAGGGAATTAAGATATGCAACTAACCAAAACTCACCTTTTGTAGATGAGCAAAAAGGTACAGTAACACTAGGTCATATATTTTTTAGAGACGGTAAGTTGATGGTGCCGAAGCAAAAACAAAATCTTCAAAAGCTTTTGTCGCTTTATCACCCATTAAATGGTAAGTCTTACTTTGAAAAAGATGACGTTAAAGAAGCTGAGGTTGATTTAAGTTATTTACAAATGGAGATTGAAGCGCTAAAAATAGCTTCTGATTTTGATCTTGATGATTGTGAAGCTTTATTAACGGTTGAGACAGGATCTAATGTATCTACAATGACTAGTAAGGAAATAAAAAGAGACACTATAGTTTTTGCTAGAAATAACCCACAACAATTTTTAGAACTAGTACAAGATGAAGATCTTAGTTTAAAAAGTCTAAGTATGAAAGCTGTTAAACAAGGAGTAATTAAAATGTCACAAGATGGCAGATCTTTTGTTTGGGGTAAAAACAGTAAAAAATTAATGGTTGTACCGTTTGATCAAGAACCATATCCAGCTTTAGCTGCTTGGTTTAAGACAGATGATGGAATGAAAGTTCTAGAAAGCGTACAAAAGAAAATCAAATAGATTACCTATAGTAGTTAGGCTACTTTAACGGTAGCCTAATTATTATAAATAAAAAAAATTATGGCAGTAAGCATAGATACAGTATATCAAAGAGTTTTAGCTATAGCTAATAAAGAACAAAGAGGTTATGTAACACCTCAAGAGTTTAACGTATTCGCTAATCAAGCTCAAATGGATATATTCGAGCAGTATTTTTACGACTTAAATGTATTTTTAAGAGCACCTGGAAACGATACTACACATGGTGATCCTATAGATATATTAAAAGAAAAAATAGATCAGTTTGAAAGATATAGACAAACTGTGGCCGTAAGCTCAGGTGGAGTAGGTGTATTACCTGACCACTATCGTATGGGTGAACTTTACTTTTACAACGCCAACTGTACTGGTGGACCTAGATTTATTGAAATAGAAAAAATAAATCAAAACGAAATCCATCACATACAGAATTCTCCTCTAACAGCACCTTCAAATACCTTACCAGTGTACGTTCACACTACGGGTTATAGAAATATTCAATTATATCCTGTAACAATTACCGCAGCTGTGTGTAACTATATAGCTAGACCAGCTCAAGCTGTTTGGGGTTATACCGTAGCTAATGGTCAAGCGCTTTATAATTCAAGTTCAACTACTAATTTTGAACTACATCAAGCGGAGGAACCTAATTTAGTTTTTAAAATACTAGAGTTAGCTGGTATATCAATGAAAAATCCTAACTTATACTCACAAGCTGCTGCAGAAGAAGCTAAAGACTTACAAGAAGAAAAACAATAAGATATGCCTTTATTCACAGGAACACAACAACAGTATTATAACAACTCCCAGTCATTCACTGGTAATGGTTCTACTACTGCTTTTACTTTAACATTTTCTCCTTTACCTACACTTATAACTGATTTTAAGATATTTGTAAATGGTTCAGAGCTAAACACTAGTCTATACGATGGAACACCTTATAATGCTAGCACTGGTGTTATAACTTTTGATACAGCACCAGTTAATGGAGCTTCTATATTAGTTAGACAAACGAACTTTGGCGAGCAAACTGGCAACTATCAATTTATAGGTATTGATGATATTATAAATAACTTTATAGTTTCTTACGTAGGCGAAGACAAAATAATACCAAAAGCTAGAAGAGCTGATATTGCTTTCCACGCACAGAGAGGAATACAAGAATTAAGCTACGATACTTTTAAATCTATCAAAGCTCAAGAAATAGAAATACCACCTTCACTAACAATGAAGTTACCACATGACTATGTTAACTATGTTAAACTTGCTTGGAAAGATTCATCAGGTATAGAGCATATTATATATCCAACAGGTAAGACTAGCAACCCTACAGCAATACTTCAAGCTGAAAACTTTGATTACAACTTTGATAGTGATGGTTCACTACTTGTTGCTCAGAACTCAGACTCTTTAAGAGATTTTATTAATACAGCTCAGACTAGTGCTTCAGATCCTAGTGATGGTTTATATGATTTTATGACAGATGCTGGGCTAGATTTGGAATAAGTCCAGAGCACGCACAGTCTAATGGTGTTTTTTACATAGATTCAGCTAGAGGCACAATACATTTTAGCTCTGATTTAAATACTAAAACAATAATACTTAAGTATATAAGTGATAGTCTAGGTACTGATGCTGAAATGATAGTTCATAAATTTGCTGAAGAAGCTATGTACAAGTATATGGCACACGCTATATTATCTACTAGAGCAAACGTGCAGGAGTATATAGTCGCTAGATTTAAAAAAGAAAAGTTTACAGCTATAAGAACAGCTAAATTAAGACTATCGAATTTAAAAATTGAAGAGTTATCTCAAGTTATGAGAGGTAAGTCTAAACAAATAAAACACTAAAATATGCCAGAGTTAAAGCACCATTTTCGCTTCGGGAAGATGAACAAAGACCTTGATGAAAGGTTAGTTCCAAATGGCGAATATAGAGACGCTCTGAATGCTCAAATAGCTAGTTCAGAAGGAAATGATGTAGGCACTTTACAAAACGTGTTAGGTAACAAGTTGGCTTACCCATCTCTAATGAACATAGCTGGATCTAAATGCATCGGCTCTTGTAGAGACTCTGCTAATGATAAAATATACTGGTTCATAACAGGTACATCTATTGATGTTATAGCTGAGTATGATCAGTACACTAAAACAGTATCACCAGTCTTGGTAGATACTAACAACATCTTAGATTTAAGTTCTAGTAACTTGATAACAGGTGTTAACATAATCGAAGGGTTATTATTCTTCACAGACAATAGATCTGAACCTAAGGTCGTTGATATTAAAAAGTTTAAAGAAGGTTCTTCTAACTTTACTACACACACTACACTAACAACAGCATATTCAACAGCAACTTATGGCTTTACACTAGATGATGTAACTGTTATAAAGAAATCGCCAATCGAAGCGCCGACAATAGCCATGTCAGCATCTTTAAGAGGCGGTATAGTCGAAAGTGTATGTATAGCAAAAAGCTTTGTTGATGGTAGCGGAGAGGCTTTAACACCAGGAGCTCACCCTGATTCTAATAGTAATTTTACTTTCCAACATAACATGAACCTACAGGTAGGTGATAGGTTAAAGTTTACAATATTAGACGAATCAGAAGATGACGAGGTTATAGCTACAGTTATAGATATTCTTTCTTTTTCACCAAATAGCTTTAAGTTAAACTTAGATTCTATATCTGATGGTATAGTTACTGGTACCCAAGACTGGAAAGTTATATTAATGGAAGATAAATCTTTGTTTGAATTTAAGTTTCCTAGATTTGCATATAGATACAAGTATGATGATGGCCAGTACTCTGCTATTGGGCCATTTAGTCAAGTAGCTTTTTTACCAGATGAGTTTGATTATAATCCTAAAAAAGGTTTTAACAAAGGTATGGTTAATACTTTAAAGAAATTAACTATATCAAACTTTGTTACAAGTCATTTACCTAAAGACGTTATAGAAATAGATGTATTATACAAAGAAGATAAAAGCACTAACATATACACGGTTAAAAGTTTAAAGGGTAGTCCTGAAAACCAAGATGAAGAGTGGACTAATAACTCTATGCTAATAGAGTCTGAGATAATATACAAAGTACTACCATCTGTTCAGCTACTTAGACCTTGGGATAATGTTCCTAAAAAAGCTAAAGCTCAAGAGTTTTCTGCAAACAGATTGATATACGCGAACTACACACAACAATATGACATTAAAGATGTTAATAACGCAGAAATAACACCTAAGTTTGATGTATCTATAATACAATCAGATGACTCTAGTTATGGCGTTAGAACACCAGGTAAGTCTATAAAGTCCATGAGAACATATCAATTAGGCGTTGTTTATAAAGATGCTTTTGGTAGAGAGACACCAGTGTTAACAGACACTACAGGTTCAATACAATTACCTAAATCACAAGCTGTTAACTGGAATGTTCTTAATGTGAAGATTTTAAGTAATCCTCCTTCTTGGGCAACACATTATAAATACTTCTTAAAAGAAACATCTGCTGAGTATTATAACTTAGCTATGGATAGACACTATCCTGCTGAAGATGGTAATGTTTGGTTAGCTTTTCCTTCCGCTGAAAGAAACAAAGTTAATGATGAAACTTTTTTAATATTAAAGAAAAGACATGATAGTGATGCTTTTGTTGAAGATGAAGCTAGGTACAAGATAATAGCTATTGAAAACGAAGCTCCAGATTTTTTAACAATATCAAAAGTGTCTAAAGGTATAGCTACGGCAGATAATAATGGTAACTTATTTATAGATGGTGGTTACCCAGAAAAAGGTACTGCGCAAATAAGAATACCTAGAGTTTTATGGAAACCTCATTTTGGTGGAACAACAGGAAGCGGTGATGACATAGATTTATCAACAGCATCAATACATACTCTTTCAGACTTAATGGTTAGAGTAAAAAAAGGTAACAATGTTACTAAGTATTATGATATAGCTAATATAATTTACGAGCCTGTGGCTGGAAACTTAGAGTTTGTTAACACAACTACAGATTGCCCAGATGATAAATATTGGCAAATAAATATAGAAAAAACATTCGATGAGTCAGATGTTAATTGGTTAGGTACTGTAGGAGGAGGTGACACTATACAGAGCGTTTCAATGACTGTTGAAATTGCTCAAAAAGTAAGAAAACTAAAACCAGAGTTTCAAGGTAGATTTTTTACTAAAATATACAGAGACTCTTCGCTAGAGCAAAACATATTACAATTTGGCAACATTGATGAGATGAGAACTATAGCTCAAAATAACTTTTGGCAAGTTGGTAATGATGCTGGTACATCTTTAGGTGCTAATACTGGTGGTAATCAAAGTACTAGGTATAACTATTGGAAAAAGAAAGATAAAGGAACAGGGACTAATTTTGGTGCTGGTTGGTTTATACCTAGGTTTACTAAATTTTATTCATGGAAAGATTTAGGTGGTGAAGGAGATGTAAATCCAAACAGAGATTTAGGTGCAAGTAGCCATCCGCACACGGCTGTAAAAAATACGCAAGGATACGGTATAAGGCAAGGTGAAACAGTTATTGAACTTGCTTTTCATGCTTTTGGTGATGGTGCAAGTAATAGTAAGAGTGGCCAAAACAGTGTAAAATGGGGTGAGTGGATTAAGTTTGGAAACACAGTCGCACCTCAACACAAGGATTTTGTTAATGCATTACAAACAACTGGTAATTACATAAAGTTTTCAGGTGATCCTGATCAAACAGCTTATCAAATAAAAGGATATAGAAGAGGTGGTGCTATTATGTTTAAAGGTAGAAATAGTAACGGAAACGGTAGAACAGGTACTTTTGGATCTTCAAGAGTTGTAATATTTACAATAAAGCTAGATAAACCTATACAATGGGCTCCAGAAGACAATGTACCAAACATATTAAATGGCTATCATTATAATACACCTATACAAATAGGTACAACCTACGTTGACGAAGATGATTTAGACGGATTTACAACAGATAACCCAGGTATATGGGAGACTGAACCCAAAGAAGTTGCTGAGCTAGACATATATTACGAGGCTAGTAATGCTTACGCTATTAGTACACATGGTAACGATATAGCTTTAGATTATCATAATTGCTATTCCTTTGCTAACGGAGTTGAATCTAATAGAATAAGAGATGATTACAACGCTACATATATAGCTAAAGGAGTTAAAGCTAGTAGTACTTTAGCAGAGCAATACAATGAAGAGGTTAAAACTAATGGTTTAATATTTTCTGGTATATTTAACTCTACATCTAGTGTAAATAGACTAAACCAATTTATAATGGCAGAATCTATAACTAAAGATATTAACCCTTCTTACGGAAGTATACAAAAGTTAGATACTAGAGATACGAACATATCTGTTTTCTGTGAAGATAAAGTATTAAGAATACTAACAAACAAAGACGCTTTGTTTAATGCTGACGGAAACGCTAATATAACTTCTAATAGAGCTGTGTTAGGCCAAGCTGTACCATATGTTGGTGAATTTGGCATAAGTAAAAACCCTGAAAGCTTTGCTAAGTATGGATTTAGAAGTTACTTTGCAGATAGAGCCAGAGGAGCTGTTTTAAGGCTATCTCAAGATGGTTTAGAATTAATATCAACAAAAGGTATGGGTGATTATTTTGGAGACAAACTAGCTGTTACTCAAATAGCTATTGGTGCTTATGATGAAGACAAAAGTTCTTATGATCTATCACTACAAAGTAACACAGTAAGAGGATCTGATGACACTGTTTCATACAAAGAGCAAGTTGGCGGTTGGCCAAGTAGAAAATCTTATATACCTGAAAGCGGTATTACTTTAAATAACATTTATTATACATTTAAAAACGGTGAAATGTATTCTCACGATAATGAAATTAGAAATAACTTCTATGGAATCCAATATAATACTTCTGTTAAGTTAGTTATGAATGAGATGCCTGATGTTGTTAAAGGTTTTAAAACATTAAACTATGAAGGATCTAAACCTTATTACAAGCCTAACCTAACAGATGATCAGTATTATAATAATGTATTGCAATTTGGTTGGTATAATACAGCTGTAGAAACAGACTTGCAGTCAGGTATGCTAATGAGTTCAAAGGAAAAGAAGGTAAGTTTTTCAATTACATACATGGCACAGGTACAACATTAAGTAATTTAGATACTAAAGAATTTTCTGTTCAAGGTATTGGTAACCTATCAAGTATATCAGGTGATGTTGCTCCAGCTAATATAACTATAACTTTAAAAGAAAACGACGACTAATATGGCACTTACTAATTGCACTATAAATTCAACATCAACACAGACACCAGGTGGCCAAGCTGTAGGTTCTTTAGCTAGTTTAGTTTTAAAAATAAAACCAGATAACGGTTACGTTTTACAAGCATTAGATTTTTCTAATAACACAGGTAGCGTTACTGGTATAGCTAGTATAACTTTAGCTAACTCATCAACTGCTTACGCTGATAATAATGAAGTTTCTGTAACTGTAGATATAGATAATACATTTTCACCAAGTGCTGATGTTGATTTTGTTATAGATATAGATGGAGCGGCTATATTAAAAAAGCTTGTTCCACAAACGATAAACGGCACATATGATACTGCTGTAAGCAGTGCAACACCAGCTAGTCAAACAGCTGTTCAGTACAGTGTGTTTGGAACACCAGGTAGTATAGTTAGTTTATTTAGTAAAACATTTACAGCTTCTTCTGGAAAGTTTTTTGAAACACCTCCTTCTTATGTTATATCTACTGGATCACAAGATACGTATATTATTACTGCTACAGACACATACACTAGTGATGTTTATTTAACAGCTAGAACTTTTACGGTAAAAGGTAAAATACCTAGCCAAACTATAAATGGTGATAACATTGATTTTACAGCTAACGCTAGTGCCTCTATAGTAGCTGTATCAACAGGTAAGATAACAGCGTTTAGATTAGACACAAGCACTATGACTTATGATAGAGGTAATAGAAAACTAGTAATATATGGTGATGTAGGTGCTCAATTTAGGTTAAGTATGACTAACGAAGATAGTTTATCCTATAATTTTACAACTAGTGATTTTGTTAATGGAGCTTCGTTCACAGGCACTATACCTTCCTCTGGTTCAATTTTATTTGATATAAATATACCAGCTGTAACTGACGATGACTTGTATAGCTTTACACTAAGCACTGTGCCTTTTAGTGGATCTCAACTAGCGGCTAACATAGATTCTAACGGAGATCAAGTTGCTAACTTTTCAATATCACAAATAGGTGATGTAACGTACACCGTAACAACAGACTCAGCTAGTGATTCAAGAACATACACAAGTAACCCATCAGCAGTACATATTGGCCAACCGTTTGTGGAGTATGATTTTGTAAAAACTGTTACATCTGTTTTAACTTTAACTGATAATGCAGATATAGTTTTAACAAGACTACCACTACCTGAAGATTTTACAGCTTTAAACACTGATTCTTCTTCTGCTACTGATTCTTCTATAGATATAACAAGCGTAACAGTAAACCCGCCTCTTGTAGGTGCTTCTGGAAACCAAAGTTTAGCTATTACCGTGGTGTCTACTATAGATTACTTTGGATCAACAGCTTCTTCACACACGCTAGATTTAGGTAATTTTATAGCAGCAGAAAGTATTTCTGGAGTTTCTGGATTTAGATTATACACACCTACAGTAACAGGTGTTAGTGGTCTTATAATAGGTCCAGCAAGAGCTAGTTATACTGTTCTTAACGGTATTTCAGGTACTAACACTAAAAGTATTGCATATGGAACTCCTAGTGGAACAAACATAACTAGTGGATCTGGTGTGTTATATGGTAACTTCTACGGAAATAGCTTACAGCAAATATCGCTTAGTATATCCGCAACAAGTTCTTCAGCTTTCAACACGACACAAAGTTTAACAATATCACCTAATAATTTAGTTGGTCAAGCTCCAGCACAAGATTTACATTATACTTGGACGGCTAAAACAGACGAGATAATAGACGCTAGTTCTGATATGACTTTTAATATAACCGTTGGTCTATTTAACAACCCATAAAATAAAATAGCATGGCTAATATAACATTAACATTTTTAAACCCAGTACAGGATTCTGTTCAAATAGGTGATATAGCTTATTTTTCTTCGACATCTACTGTTGGTAATTTTAATACCGCTGGAACTATAAATAAAATTGGAGCAATAACAGCTGTTACAGATTTATCAATATCTTGTGACATAGAGCCATTTGCGGTTAGACCATCAGCAAATGATTTTATATTGTTTAGTAAAGATAATCAAGCTAACATGGCTAGTATAGCTGGATACTACGCTGAAGTTGATATGCAAAACAACGATACAGCTGCTGCGGAAATATTCACAGTGAGCTCTGAGGTGGTTGAAAGTAGTAAATAACATGTAATAATAATAGATATAACAAAATATAAAGTATGGATCCATCAATGGTAATTGGAGGCGTTAAAGCCTTAACTAGTATAGCCGGAGGAATTATCGGAAGCGGTAAAAGAAAACGAGAACAAAGACAGGCTCAAGCTGGTTACGATAAAACGTTGGCTAGATTAGAGAACATGGACACATCTAATCCTTATGCTAACCAACAGAATGTCTACGAAGACTTAACTGTTAATACGCAGCAAGCTGATATGTTAGCTGGTCAACAGCAGCAATCATTAGCTAACACAATGGGAAATTTACAAGGTGCTGCCGGTGGATCTGGCATAGCTGCTTTGGCTCAATCAATGGCTAATCAACAATCACAAAACCTACAACAAGCTACAGCTAGTATAGGACAACAAGAGCAGTCAAACCAAAGACTAGCAATGGGGCAAGAAGCACAAATGCAACAAAACATGGTTGAAGGTGACATGATGTCTAGACAAATGGAAGCTAGCAAAACAACAGGTATGTTGGGTAGAGCTGGCCAAAGGTTATCAGCAGCTAATCAAGCAAGACAACAAGCTACTAACTCTATAATGGGTGGTGTTGGTGAAATGGTTGGTATGGGGTCTACATTTTTAAAAGGTGGTGCTAACCACGGTCTTGCGCAAAAAGGCGCAGGCCCTGGTGAAGTAGCTACATTGCCAAATCAATCGACATAAATTAAAATATATATGGAACTACCAGATTACTCAGGAAGTAAAGTTGTTAACGTCACAAATGCTGATGCTTTAAATAACTCTAAACTACAAGAAAAGCACTTTCAAGAGCAAATGAATGCTATTTTAGCTAGAAAAAGAGAAGAACAGATCAAGAAAGCTAGGTCTAATGCTAAGGTGGAGAAATACCTTAACACTATGCCCGATGGTATTGATACTTCTAAGCTTCCAGCAAAGTATCAACCAGGTGTTCAAGACTGGGCTAAGAGTAAGCAATTAGAATTTGCTGAGCTAGCTCAACAAGCAGCCAACTATGAGAGTAATGGTGATTTTACTAATAGCATAGCTATAAAAAGTAGAATGACTGAGATTGAAAACTCTTTTAAAAACGTAGACAGTCAACTAACTCAATTTAAATCTTACAAAGATAATTTCTTAGAAGACAGCCAAAACGGTATGGTTAGCAACTCTGTTAATCCTTACAAGAGAGATCTACTATCTTCTGTATATACTGATGAGTTAGATATGACTTTTTCAGATGACGGCAATATAACTTTTTTAAACGAAGAAGGTGGTTACATTAACTTTAACGAAATACCTGATTACACTGTTAAAAACAACAAAGGTGCTAGCGAGATACTAAACATGAACGAAGCTATTTATAAGAGTGGAGTAATGAGTCCTAGCTCAGAAAGGTTATATAGAATGAAACTTCAAAATATAACTAAGTCTAGAGATGATGTTTTGTCATTAGCTACTGATGATTTTATAACAGAAGGTGGTTTAGGTATATTAGACGATGATTTACTCTATAATGAAGAAAGAACTGATGAGCTTAGAGATATGGTTATAGATTCTTACATGGGTATGTTTAAAGAAACCGCAGCGACTAGTATTAAAGAAAAGGCTAACAAAACAAGAACAAAAACTAGAAGCGGTAGCGCAACTGAAAGAAAATACGGAACAGTATTAAACAATATGTTTAAAGGTTTAAGTAATTTTGCAAATGGTGACGGAGGTTCTTTAACCGCTTACTCTAAAGGTCAATTTTTAGATAACGAAGACGGTACTGGTGATCTTATATATAGCGACGAAGTTATATTTTTAGATAAAGAATTAAATGAAAACACTATTTATAGAATATTAAAAAAAGAAGGCGTACCAGATAACATGATACCTTCTTTAGAAGAAATTAGAGAAATGATAAATGGTGGTAGTAGTGAAGAACAAGCTACAGAACCATCAGCAGCAGATTTAATAGCTAAATACTCGAATTAAATATGGAAGAATTAGAATTGATCGTCCAAAGAATGATGGACGCTGGTGAGTCAGAGGAAAACATTAAAGCAGTAGTGCAGGAGTTTTCTGCGGGAAAGCAAACAGACCCTGTAAATGTAGAGGCGAATACGGGGTCAGAAAAAGATATGGCTTCAAAATCGGAAGATGGTTCGTCGGATTCACAAGAGGATAAACCTAGTAATTGGAAAGTAGCTGGGGAAGCTTTTAAAGGACTTGCTAATACAGCAGTAGAGATTGTTTTTGACAATACTAAAGACATAGAGCAATGGGCTATGACACAGAGCGCTAGTATTATTGAAATGATAAAAGCTAAAAGCTTTAGTTTAACACCAGAACAAAGAAAAAAAGCAGNTGACAACGCAGCTTGGTTTCAAAAAACTAAAGATGAAATAGTTAATTACAACACTCATACAAGGTTTNTAGCTGATCAATTAATGCCAGGTGGNGGAGGTTTTTTATTTAACACGTCTAGANAAGCAATAGACGAAACACAGAAAAAATTAATACAAAACCAAACTGAATTTAGCAATACAATAACAGAAGAAATACTAAGTGAAGATACTGATTATGGTGAAGTTGCTGCTAGAATATTTAGAGACGGTCTAACTAGTGCTCCTTTTACTATAATGTCAATGAACCCTTACACCGCTGGTTTTATGGGTGTTGGTTTAGCTGGTGATAAATTTGTCGAAGAGGTTAATCGCGCTGAAAACAAAGACGGTATAGATCAAGCTCTGTGGAGATTAAATGGAGCTGCTGCTACAACTGGTACTATTGAAATGTTAGACGCTTTGATAACAAGAAGGTTGTTAGCCGCTAAAGGCTTGTTACCAGGTGGTAGCAAAGTTGCTTCTGAAGCTGTTAAGCAAATGGAAAAAGGTATAGGCCGTAAGGTTTTAGATGTTTTAGGTATAGGTTTAAAAGAAGGTAGTACAGAGATAGGTCAAAGCATACTTAACAAATTTAGTGACTCATTATGGTTAGATAGAGGTGTTTTAAGCGATGAAGCAAATCCTGATGGCGTAATGAAAACAATATACCAAACTATAGATGAAGGTATAATAGGTGCTTTTAGTGGTGGTGGTGTTACGGCTGTTGCGACAGCAGCTCAATCAGATACTGCTATAAAAGATAGAGTAGAATACGTGTTAATGCCTAAAAGTGTTAGAGAGCAAAAAAATAAGCTAACAGAAGAGTTTATAGCTCAATCAGAAAAAGCTAAAAAACTAACCGAAGCAGGTAATAAAAAAGGTGCAAAAGCTATAGAGAAAACAAACAAGAAGATTTTATCTCAAATATTAGAGATACAGAATAAAAATAAAATGATTCTTGATAATCTAAGTGGTAAAGACCTACAAGATTATGCTAAAAACATTGATGCAATAAACGCTTTGAATAAAAACAAAGACATACAAGGTGTTGGATCAGACATATCTGCTCTAGAAAATATTAACAACGAAATATTTGATAGAGTTTTAAAGCAGAACTACGGAGAAAATGTTAGTTTTACAGAAATAGCTTCTAAGCAGTTAGGTTTAGACACTGTTGTGGCAAAATCAAATGCTGAATTCGAAAGATTAATAAAAGGTTTAGACGGTAAAAACGTTAACGGTGCGTTTATAGGTAACGGTAAAATAATAATAAACCAAAGAGTAGCTTTAAAACAAGGCGCGGTTGGAGTTGGTAGTCACGAGGTTTTACATCCAATATTAAACGCTATGGTTGGTGATGCAAAATCCCAAAAAGTTTTAGTAAATAAATTTAAGAAAACACTAAATAGTAAGCAGTTAAATTGGGTTGAAGGTGAGCTAAAAGCTCAAGGCAAGAAAATTGGTACTCAGGAATACTTTACCGAGTACTTTAATGTTTTCTCTGAAGGATTAGTTAAAAACAGAATAAACTTTGATGAAGGTGTTTTTACTAAAGTAAAAAACTATCTAACTAAATTATATCAAGGTAAAGGTTTTGATAACATAGACTTTGAAAGTGGTAGAGGTGCTTATAACTTTATGAAAGCCTACGACAAGAGTATAAAGTCTGGAAAAATAAGTCAGGACATACTGAACGTTGTTGATAAAAACAAGGTAGCAAAAGCTGACGTGTTAGATAAAATACAATTATCTGATACAAAAGAGGTTCAAGAGGTTAATGACATATACAATAACAATACAGATAAGCAAATTGCAGGTTTTGATATAGCTGACAAATATAGAGGCATGGCTGAAGCTGTGTTTAATAGTTTAAAAGAAGGTAGTAATTATACGCAGAATCAAAAAGAAGTTTTTGATGGCAAGAAAGAAGACATGCTTGCTATGATGTTGTATGATAAAATACCTAGTCAAAAAGAAGACTCTAAAGCTAGAAACGTAGTTGGTTTAGTTCAAGATTTTGAATCCAAGAAACAAAAGTATAATAATGTTGCCGCTTATATAAACACTTTTTTCAAAGAAAGATCTAAAGAGGTATTTAAGTATTTCTCTAAAGATGCTATTAACGAAGGTTTAACTAAGGAGGACGGTACTCTGAAGACCGCTGTTAGTAATAAAACAAACGAGACATCCGATATAGATCAAGGTAAAAAAGCTAGAAAACTAAGTAGTTTTGACAAGCTAATGAAGGGTGACAATTCTTTTGTTGACCCTAAAACAAAAAGCAATATAATAACAAAGCTTACTAAAAACTTAAAAAGAATAGCTTTTAAAGGTAGGTTTAATGCTGAAAACATAACTAACGAAATTAAAAGTTTAA